>Ga0228711_1003282_pt1 | contig 25108 bp, 13 predicted proteins | sample MedpolnodulmetaG_2_FD_177996 | JGI IMG/M metagenome (GOLD analysis project Ga0228711, IMG submission 177996) | Root nodule microbial communities from Medicago polymorpha collected in Santa Monica, California, United States - brown nodules | ecosystem: Host-associated > Plants > Roots > Nodule... | reverse complement strand
GCAAGGATATTCAGATGCAGATTGGGCAGGTTGTGTTGATACTAGGAGATCCATCAGTGGTCAGTGTTTCTTCTTAGGGAATTCATTAATTTCATGGAGAACAAAGAAACAAATAACTGTTTCTAGACCGTCTTCTGAGGCTGAGTATCGTGCTCTAGCTTCAGCCACTTGTGAGCTTCAATGGTTGATTTATCTCCTTCAAGATCTCCATGTTCCATGCACCAGACCTCCTGTACTTTTCTGTGGCAACCAGAGTGCTTTGTAGCCACTAACCCTGTATTTCATGAACGTACCAAACACTTGGAGATTGATTGCCACATCATGCGAGAAAAGCTACAGTCTGGCATCCTCAAACTTCTTCCAGTTTTCTCTCAAGAGCAAGTTGCGCTATTGGATAATACACATAATAAAGATATAACTTGCGCCTCAAGCAATTGAACTTAGAGTGTTTTAGTTACACTATAGTACAACATTACTTCAGTAGCTTATCATGTACACACATATTTGTATATAAACCAATTATACCTTCAGTTACAAGTAATGAGAATAAACACTTTCCATTCATACTATTTCTCTCTTAATAACTCTCTTTTGAACATTTTCTCTAACACTTACTTCCTAATTGGATTAAATCAATGTGGGTCCTACAATTTGAAAATATAACCCACATAAAGTAGCGGAATATACATTGATTTCACTCAATAAGCGAATGCTTGAGAGAGTATTAAAAAGAGAGTGTTGCTAACCTTCCTCCATATATATTAGAATAAATGAGAAATAAATATTTAAACTAATTTCATTTGGCATTCATTTGGCTTGGGAAGAATTCTCGTAGAAGTTTTTTTTTTACGATGATAAATTAGCCCACCGAAATTTTCTATAAAAGTTAATTTTGCATGGTTGAAAAAGTCTAAAAGAACTGAACTTGTCGTTGTTTATTCCGTACCATAAACCATTTGCACTTAATATATTATTATTTTGCCTTTATCTTATAAGATTGAAGGAAGTCAACTGGTTGACAAAAGATTGGGTCAAACTGAACCAGCTCGTATAGATAGTTTTTTTTTTTTTTTAGTTTTTTAAGGAAGCTTGTAGATATAGTTTAAGCACAGCGAAGCCAATACTGGCATAATATTCATATTTCTATACTTATAACCAGCAATGTTTGATTAAAAGACCCAGCTAATATGTAGTAAGTAATAACTAAACAAATAAAAATAATTTCCCAACCAAAAATCTTCAACTACATTTATTTTATACCATCAATCAATTATCTGAAAACACAGTAAAACTAATTCCTTGAACTGAATTGATTGTATATTGCACCGGGTTCAATCAGAATTCTGTAGTTAAACGTGTTTAGGAAAAAGTAATACTAGCATGGATGACCCGAAAACTCATTGTATTGCACCTCTTTTTTCTTAAAAAATAAAAATTGAACTGCATTGACAAAAAACTGTTGCTTACACATTGAAAAGAAACAAACAAAACAATAACAAGAGAAAAGGGAAGAACATGAAGCAGAATCAAATAAATAACATGGTTCCATAAGCCCAGTATAGCAACTAATTACTATCTTCCAGAGAAAACAGTAGTAGCAAAAGAGTAGGTAGAATTACATTCCACATTGCTTTGTGTTCCTTGACTAGACATAGTGTCCAACCTTGGCATCATATTGATATTACTATCTGTAACATTATCATCATCAACACTGAGAAAATCAACAAGAATCATTCTTGTACCTGGTGGCTCATCCACTCTCACACGCCCTTCAAGCATATCAACCACTCTAGCCATACTAGGCCTCAACCTTGGCTTCTCTTGCACACACCATAAAGCAACATAAACCAATTTAACCACCTCACCCTCATCAACACCGCCACATTCCATTAACCTATGATCAACGATTTCCATGATTTTCCCTTGTTTCACTTTCTCATTTACAATCTTTGGAAAATATTGCCATTTCCTTTTTGACTTGTCCTTTTCATCTTCAACTAAACACACATTTTTTCTTCCTCCAACAATCTCTAATAAAACCATCCCATAACTATATACATCAGTTTTATCTGAAATACCCTTTTCTAGAAGCCATTCAGGTGCCATATAACCTCTTGTTCCTCTAATTGTAGACACCGCTTGACTTTCGTCTTTACCAGTAAGCTTTGCAAGACCAAAATCCGAAACAAGTGCTCTAAAAGTCTCATCCAATAGTATATTTTCTGGCTTTATATCAAGATGTAAGATCCTTGATCTGCAATCGTGGTGAAGATATGCAAGTCCTTTAGCAACGTCAATTGCGACTTTATACCTCAAGTTCCACGACAAGCATCCACCGGGACGTGGACGCCTTTGCGAATCCCTTTTCGGGAAAATCCAACAATCTAATGATCCATTTGATACATAATCATAAACAAGGTACCTAGGAGCTGAAGAAGAATTACAATACCCAAAAAGTCTCACAAGATTCACATGATGAACATTAGCTATAGCTGCAACTTCTGATTTAAATTCTCTTGCTCCTCTTTCTTCTGCATCAATTCTTTTCACAGCAACCGAAGTTCCATCATTGAGAATGCCTTTGAAAACCGAAGCCGAAGAACCTCTTCCAATAAGTGATTGAAATCCATCCGTTGCTTCCTCAAGCTCATTGTATCTGAACTTTGTTGGAACCCCTGCAACTTTTCTTAAGAAACTGTACTCTATTCGAATCTCTTGACCTTCAGATTTCAACTGTGATTCCAATATTCTCCTTCTGCGTTTGTAGATTAAGCTGAGAAAAACAAAACCAAATACTGCAAGGATCACAGCAACGCCAGCGCCACAGATGAGGAAGAAAGCCTTTGACAGCTTTAACAAGACACGAGCAATGATTATGATGATAATCAGTGTTATCACTGATATAGCAGCGATTATATTCACTCTCCTATCTTCCATATCAGAACTTCACATTTTCTGTTTTATGGTAAAGATGGAATGGAAGATAAAAGATGAATTATTAAATTTCTCACCTTTGTAATATTCTTGTGAGAACATGAAGAGTTGATTAGTTCAGCAGTTTTGCTTGCAATTACAGATAAAGGATGTGCAACTTTCATTTGAATATATTTAACTAAAACAAAGCGTGGACCATTTCCACTTTCAAAACCTCTAAAAATTTAAAATATTTGGTAGATTATAAACAGAATACATATTCATATACATACACTTTCTTGTAAATAATAGACTTATTCAAATACATTGCTTTTCCACTCAAAGGCAAATAAGACTGTGAATTTTGTGTAGATTTTCAACTTTATAAAAAATTAGTGCGGAGAAAATGGCACATGGGACCAAAGCATACTCAACATTTATGTGATTTAGAAGGGGTTAATTACACTTTTGACTCCTAAGTTTCTCGTAAAGTTGTGATTTTAACTCAAAAAAAAAACAACTCTTTCTAAGCCCCCTAAGTTTACTTTCTATTACAATTTTAGCCCCTCATGGCAATTTTAGCCCCCTAAGTTTACCTTTTGACTCGAAATTAGGGGGACTGGAAAGTAAACTTAGGGGACTAAAAATTGCTATGAGGGGCTAAAATTGCAACAAAAAGTAAACTTAGGAGCCTTGAAAAGAGTTGTTTTTTTAGGAGGCCAATATCACAACTTTGAGAAATTTAAGGAGGAATTAAACCGATTTAGAATTAACACATAACATAACACTATCAAAATAATAGGTAGCTGAAACAAAAATTCTCCCAACATGCAAGTAGCTCACGAGCAACAATAATTATATGGCAGCAAATACAACAAAACAAACGCACAAGTGGCATAGATATTTTAACGTGGAAACCCTCAAAATAAAGGTAGAAACAACGAGTTATCCCGACCAAAGAAATTGTTACATATCTTAGGATCAAAAGGTGAAGATTCATTTTATATGGTGAATAAAATCCATAACCAACGCAATTCAAGTATTTAACGAATTTTTGCTTATAAAATCAAGAAATATTTGATAATAACACTACAATGTTTTTTCTTTTAAGCAACCTATTAACTAGATACTCATCTTATAGGATGAATAAGTGGTGTTCCGAGGTTTGAACCTTAGCCCCGAATATTACTTACAATATTCCCTATCAATTGAGTTATACTTACGATGATTGAAAGTTGTTTCTATCTTTTGAATAAGTAATATTTTATGTTTTGAGTGATGTCATTAATTTTTGTAAAGCACCCTTCCAGTCCAGTCCAGATTACATACTTCGCAACTATGTTGTTAGAAAGGTCGTGAAGTTTGTAGTCTTTTTGTGCTCTATTTGTCCAAAATCCATTTTTATTGATTTGTTTTGGTTCATATATTGCATTTGCATATGTTGAATCGAATCATTCAAGCTCGTGGGTGTTTGGCTCATGAAAATTTGTTCAAAATCTATTCTTTAGTGTTTTGATTTGATTTATGTATATTTTGAATTGTATCAAACAAGTTCTCAGGTGTTTGACTCATGAAAAGTGAATTTGAACCGATTCAATATTCTATGATACTATTCAATCTTCATCTGGAATTATTTGATATGATTCAAACATTATCTGATACTATTCAATCTTCATTTGGAATTCTTTGATACGATTCAAATATTCTCTGATACTATACAAGCTTCATCTGAAATTCTTTAAAATGATTCAAATATTCTCTGATACTATTCAATCTTCATGACAACCCGAATTTCACATTTTACACTATTTAATCGATTGAAGATTTTGATGATTCAATTCAAACCAATTTTTCAGTGTTATTTTGAGCCAAACTTACTCCTATCTCACTCAACTATATATACTCTCACTCACACATTTTTCTATTGATTGAAACAATAAATAGACTCTAAAATCTCCAAACTCTCTATCTCTGCATCTTCTTTAGATTAAACACTTTTTTCTAAGATTTTGGTAGAGTGTGAGGTCTAGATTGTTAGGGTGCTATAAGATTTGTAAGATTTGTTTCTCTCAAGGGTCTTGGTGGTGGATCAAGAACCTGAAGAAAAGAATGAACTTTTCACCTCCAAAGGGTTTTGGGGGTTGTTTCTCAACTACTTAAGGTTCAAGAGGATCAAAGCTTCGGACATAGCAAAAACGAATTCTCATAGTAGAAGTTTAAAGGATTGCATGGAAGCTTGAGATTCGAAGACCCTGTGGCTGTCCAATTTCAAGAGGTCTTAAAGATTGGATTGCGTGTGTGGTTGCTTAGCATAGAAGATTAAGGAATCGAATGAATCTTTGTAATCATACACTTGTAAACATTTTCATCATAGTAGAAGACCGTGATAGAGCTGTTTTCTATCACATAGAGAGGATATCCTCATAACGAGGATGAAAAAGGGGAACCTTTATAAATCTTGGTATTCTTCTCTCTCTCTTATCTTTTTAATTTCAGTATTATATTTTTACGTATATAAATTCATTGCATGAAGTGATTATTAATTGATTGTGAGTTTACTTTTTACCAAAACCTAATCTCAATTTCCTTAATTGAGATTTTACAAATTCAATTTTCTCACAATCAAGGTTGAAAATTAACTTCGAACAATTACTTCATATACCTTGTGTTCATCTGTAGTTAGTGTGATTTATTGTTAATAAGTTTGGTTTGAGATAGTTTAATTTTGTGATTTGAATTTGTATGTTGATTGTTGAATTGTCAATAAGATTCAAAACTTATTCATAATTGGATATTTATTTCTTTACCTTGTTTTTATGCATATCATTATATCAAAGCATAATCCAACCGTCATCATCATTTTTCTAACTCACCCTTGCGTGAACTCTTCTAAAACTGAAAAACGCTATTCACCCCGCTTCTAGCGCACTCTTGGCGTTGTCATATAGACTAACATGGATCACTACATTAATGTTTTTATTTATGAAGGATCGCTACATTAATATTGATGAGCTTTATTTAATATATTTAAATATTAGGTTAAATATACTTCTGATCCTTATAAATATCACAACTTTTCACTTTAGTCTCTCTAGAATATTTATTCGAGTTTTAGTCCTCCAAAAAATTTCAGTTCACACTTTTGGTCCTTACTTTTAAGTAAAATCATGTGTACTCTTCAAAATTTTGAATGAGTATTGCAGAAAAATTTATAGTATTATAACAATATCTCACAAATAATTTAAAACTTTTAACAAATTAATAATTAAATATGAATTTTCATGGAAAAAAACATAAAGATATATTTTGTTTGAAAATTCCATTTTTTACTTAAAGAGATTAATACAATATTCTAAATATGACTATGAAAATTATTTTAGAAATATTAAAATGAAAAGTTAAAATTATTTTAAAGAGATTAAAATGAAAAGTTAAAATATTTAAGAATAAAAAAGAGTGATGGAAGAAGAGCAATAAATAACGGTACAGAACCTAAACCCAAACACAAACCCTACCGCCAAACCAATCCTGACCTAAAATAAATTTCATTGCTCCACGGCCGAGCTAGACCAACCATAACCATAACCATAACCATAACCATGGGCACTTCTTCCGAAAACGCCGCCGGTGGTGGCCGAGGCACCGCCGTTCCCAAAGAAGTCGACTACGCGAATTACTTTTGCACCTATTCCTTTCTCTATCACCAAAAAGAAATGCTCTCAGATCGTGTTCGTATGGATGCTTACTTCAACGCTGTTTTTGAAAACAAACACCACTTTAAAGACAAGGTTAGTATCCTTAACTGAACTGGGTTTGGGTTTGGGTGATGAAATTTGTTAAATAATAATGATAAGAAAATTGTGTAGGTTGTTTTGGATGTTGGTGCTGGAAGTGGGATTCTTGCTATATGGTCAGCTCAAGCAGGTGCAAAGAAGGTTTATGCTGTTGAAGCTACTAAGATGTCGGAACATGCTCGTGCGCTTGTTAAATCCAATAATCTTGAGCAGGTTGTTGAGGTTATTGAGGGTTCTGTTGAGGATGTTACATTGCCTGAGAAAGGTTTGTTTGTATGTGTATTATTAGTTTTAGCTTTAAGTTGTAAGTTTTGAATTAAATCGCGGTCGTGATTGTGTTATGATATTTGATAATGTGATTTTTTATGGTCAAATACCATAACTAAGACATCGGAAACCTTGAGAGTAAATCATCAAATTTGTTTCCGACTTTGTAGGACTCTATCAAATAAGTCTTGAAAATTATGAATATTTCAAAAAGGTCCTTAATTTTGTCAAATTTTACTCATTTTAGTTTATTAGTCTGTGAGGGACTAGATTGTTATTAAGTGGTTAAATATAGGGTCCAAATTGATAATTTGTGGTTAACATATAACAACTTTATTGATACTTCCTCCGGTCACTATTATAAGAAAGTATTATTTTTTCGGGTTCATTTAATAACTTATGTATATGGATTATAAACCAGATACATCAATTATTCAATGAATCTGAGAAAGGAATATTTGCTTATACTAGGGACCATCTTGACTATTTAATAGAGTCAGGGATATTTTGAGATATTCATAATCTGATTACCTATTTGAGAGTTTAGGGTTTAGGACTAGTTTGGTGATTTACGCAAAACCTTGATGTTGCGGCAACAATTGCAGTTGCATACTGTTCATAAAAAACCTTATATGAATTGTTAAATGTTGGTTGATGTGCCTTTGTGTATCCTTTGATTGCCTTAAAGTGTTTGTGTCTGTATGACTTGCAGTTGATGTTATCATCTCTGAATGGATGGGTTATTTTCTTTTGCGAGAATCTATGTTTGATTCTGTCATATGTGCTCGTGACCGCTGGCTCAAACCAACAGGAGTGATGTAAGTATTGTTTTCTTCCCATAAACAAAAGAAGAGTTTTTTTTTTTATTAATTACAATGTATTGATGTTTTCTACCATGCTTCTTGATATGCACCTACTCCTCACTCATTTGAAAAAATAGATATTACTTGAATCGTTTTTTGAGATCTACTGACGTATTTTTAGTCACTTGTCTAAATATTTGACTTTATGTCTATACTATATATGAAAAATGTGGCTAGTAGTTAGTTAAGAAAGTTGAACTTAGTTATAACTTGTTGTTTGTTTGTCTTTTAAACTAAAAGCTGTACGTAAAGCAGAGGATGTTCTTTAGTTTGCATCAGAATAGGGTTAATCAGTATTGTTAAGTAGTGGTTATAGCATTGACAAATCACTATTATTCTGCGATACAATATTCATTGCAAAACATAGAGCCACTGTAACACTGTTGTATAACGGAATTTGAACAAACCGCTTTTTTCTGCTATCTGTATTTCTGCAATTAACAACACTGAGGTGAATTAAAAAAATAAGCAGTCATTAGTTAATAGAATACAGTACGAGAACGTGAACCACATAAGCTAATAATTATTTTCTAACTTGAGAATTGAATTGAAAAAAATTAATGAAAGAACACTTTATTTGAGAAAATAAGAAACAAGAGGATAGAAAAACTCTTCTCCAAGAGGATAGAAAAAATTAATGAAAGAACACTTTATTTGAGAAAACAAGAAACAAGAGGATAGAAAAACTCTCCTCCAAGGGTTTGCCCTTCACTATAATAGAGCCACTGCTCTATTCACCGAATGTTAACAAATCTGAATCCTTCCCTTCATAACACAAAACCTCCCTATTTTTACATGATAATCCTAACTACCCCAATTTGCACATTACCATGCTATTTTTACATTGACTTAACATGGCATGTTTTGCTTTACCATGCTATTTCCAGCACATTACCAACAGAGATATTGACATGTATCAATGATTTGGTAAACTATGAAGGTATCTGCTTCATGAAAATGAAATGGTTCTGATATAAAGATTCATTTTGTTAATGAGCAAATCTTTGGTGGCTTTTGGTGTTACATTTGCAATTGATTTAAAAATATTTATTTTGTAGGTATCCTAGTCATGCTCGCATGTGGATGGCACCCATTAGGACTGGGATAGTAGAACAAAAGTTGGGCGATTACCAGTCAGCTATGGGCGATTGGCACAACTTTGTCGATGAAACAAAAGCCTTCTATGGTGTTGATATGAGCACTTTGGCAAAGCCTTTTGCTGAGGAGCAGAGGAAATACTATCTACAGGCAAGTTATATACTTTGTACATCTTAAGTGTACTTTATTGTTTCAGTTACATAGAATTTTTGTTATGGTTGAGAGTATATCAGCCCTACATTATGTGCTGGCTTGTATAGACACAAAATTGACATGTTCTATGGAGTTGAACAATCCTAATCCCCACATGGAATTCCTTTTGGTTTGATTGTCGTACGGTCCATGCTGTAGTGTATAAAAGTGTAATTGTGCATTCCCAAGAACAAGAACATCAACATGTGTCGGTGGGTCAGGCCACTTGCATGAAAAACCTAATTCAGAAGTACTTCATTCACCCACTCATAAACCAAGTTCAGAAACCGTCTTATAGCCTTTTCATTGTGCAAGAGTGAATCCCCTTGATCCAAAAGCCCTTGCTTCCATGCAATCATGAACTTTGCTGTGGCTATGCAATAATGCAACTGTGTAAGTGGCTTTGGAATTGTATCAAGAGCGCTGTCAAATTGAGGCGTTATAGCACGAATGCTTAAGGAATTTTGATGAATCTGCAATGAAAACCTAATTTCTATCCTTGTTCCACTGTAAGGGACATAGCAGCCGCTATTGTATTTTTGGTCAGAGGATGTAGCAGAAATACCAGAAAATAGATAGTTTCAGGGTTTTCCTTTTTATTTAATGATAAAACTAAAGAGTTAGCTTGTATGCTGCACATGACTCCTTTTTAGTATAGTAAAACTGAAGAGTCACACTTCTCTCTTCATGTGTAGTGAAACTGCAACCTTTCAATATTTAAGTGGATTTTTCTCTACCTCAATTTTATTTCAACTAGTCCTCCTCCATCCCAACTCCCTTTCAACATGTCCTCCTCCATCTCCAGTGAGTCTCCGACATATCTCCTTTAGTTTTTATTATATGTAATACCTTTAAAACTCTCTTTTTTCCACTGTTGCCGCTACATCTGCTTGCTGAAACTGGAATAGCAGCCACAATTTCCCCAATAGCGAAGCTTGGATAGCATTGTGGTTTTCATAGCAGATTCATCATATTTCGCTGTGCTATAGTGTTGCTATTTGACAACACTGTTCTGTAGGTCCAATTCATTGGCGAAATAGACAACACTGTTCTATAGGTCCAATTCATTGGCGATATATATATATATATATATATATATTGTTCACGTATGTAAACACAAGTTAATTACAACGGGTGAGCTGCTCAATGAAACGTCCTAGATGGAGTCACAAGAGCACTCTTAAGAAGTAAATGAATGATACTCTGTTCTTTTCTGCCTGGAATGATCTGTCCCATCACATCTAAATGTCCCCCTTTTATAGACCTCAGAGTGTTGGCTTAATGGGCCTTTCTCTGATCATTCTAGGCCCATTAAGTTGTGATCCAGACCCTCCTATTGGTTGTCTGCTTTGAGTACGGCCGAGCGTGGAGTTTAGACGCGATGATCGTCCGTACAGGACACGTGGTATCAAGTTAAAATGAGATGAGCTGGCTGGCTTGACTTGAACAATCAATCCAGCGTCGACTGAAGACTTGCTGAGCTGGCTGGCTTGACTTGAACAATCAATCCAGCGTCGACTGAAGACTTACTGAAGACTTGCTGAGCCGGCTGGCTTGACTTGAACAATCAATCCAGCGTCGACTGAAGACTTACTGAGCTGGCTGGCTTGACTTGAACACTCAATCCAGCGTGGACTGAAGACTTACTGAAGACTTGCTGAGTCGGCTGGCTTGACTTGAACAATCAATCCAGCGTCGACTGAAGACTTACTGAGCTGGCTGGCTTGACTTGAACACTCAATCCAGCGTGGACTGAAGACTTACTGAAGACTTGCTGAGCCGGCTGGCTTGACTTGAACAATCAATCCAGCGTCGACTGAAGACTCACTGAGCTGGCTGGCTTGACTTGAACACTCAATCCAGCGTGGACTGAAGACTTACTGAAGACTTGCTGAGCCGGCTGGCTTGACTTGAACAATCAATCCAGCGTCGACTGAAGACTCACTGAGCTGGCTGGCTTGACTTGAACACTCAATCCAGCGTGGACTGAAGACTTACTGAAGACTTGCTGAGCTGGCTGGCTTGACTTGAACAATCCTTGGAAATGGTCTACCCATGTCAGTCCAATTTCATATGGAGCAATAGGGTATTTGTAGAAGCTTATTGAGATGGAGATTCCAGGAGCTAAAAAGTTGCTTGAAAGATTGGAAAGAGGGAAATTGAGAAGCTTGTTTAGCAGAAAATAATGGAAAAATTCCATGTTGCAACTGTTTGTTAGTTTTTGTATCATTAAGCTTTTTTCTTTATCACTTCTGTGCTTATCAATGTTGTTGTTTCATTGTCTGAATGAAACAAGTAGCTTAGAATGTAAAACTGTGGTATGCAAAACCTTGGTAGTTTGTGTAATCAATGTTCAGATTATATATTTAATCAATCTTGTAATCTATGTTTCAATCAATGTTTAGATTATGTACTCTCTAATCAGTAAAAACTAATAGTTGTACTATTACTTTGAATTTTGATCGACAAATTATGAAGCACAATATTCACATATACAAGAAACAACATTGACTCTTACAAAATAAAATATATAATTGTAACAACATGCGTTGATGTTGCGTCGGTATATGTAAAACACCACACACACTTTTAATATGTCAAACACCATAACACTTTTTCTTTACTGTCACAAATGACAGTCATTTTTCTCATAAAAAAATTGCAGACAAAATAACAAGGACCAAAAGAAAAAAAATTCTCACTTTATTGAATGAATTGCATAATGATATTTTATGATGTATATTAAGCAACAAAGGAAGAATACACAACATTGAAAAAGAAGAATAATATATGATAATGATACATATAGTATATTCTCAGAATTGAACAACAAAGCACCATTGGTCTAGTGGTAGAATAGTACCGTGCGATGGTATAGACCTGGTGCAGTTTCTGAAGGAGCTGTGATGATAATGTTTGTAGTGTTGGGTAACATCACCTATCCTGAAATACTGGATGATAAATATCCTCTGAACTCCTTCTTCTTCTTTTTTTTTTCTTTCTTTCCCTCAGATTTATGAGCCTTAAATATCAGCATCATTTGACTGTAAATTGAGAAGCTTGTTTAGCAGAATACAAAGGGAGAAGTTCCAGCTTATAACTGTTGTTATTTTTTGTATCATTAAGCTTTTTATCATTAACTCTTTGGTTCTTGTCAATTTTGTTGTTTCATTGAGAAATGAAACAAGTAGCTTACTTAGAATGAAAAGTAGAGCTGTGGTATGCAAAACCTTGGTAACATGAAACCAATCTAATCAGCAAAATAGGCATTAAGTACAAACTTATACTATCTCATTTACACTAATTACATGTAACCAATCTATCTATATCTCCAATGTTGAATTAATTCCTTTACTTGAAAGAACTACCTAACTTCAAGTTTTTCTGTTTGGTTATAATTTTGATTTCTGCACTTCTCCAGCACAAAACACTCGCGCCCTGCAGCCATGCCCAAAATGCCTCTGCGCTAGTTAAGTAGCGCAAGTGTTAAAATCTGCGCTACTTTACTAACGCTGCGTGAGTTAACTAACACATCGTTAGTTAACTCACGCTACGTGCTGTTTTAAACAAGGCAGAACACCTCATTTCCTCATTTCTCATCTAAAATCTCAAAAATCTCTCTCAAATCACCCAAATCCAAAATTCCTTCAAATTCAAATCAAACAACACTCCAATAACAAGTAAGTTTTCATAATCAAACACCATTGACCTTTTATGTTTATATGTTAGATTTTTTCTCTTAAATTAGAAATTTTTTAGATTTAGGGTTTGTTTAAATTTTGGTTTTTTTGGCAAGAAATCATACAATGTTTACATGAAAATGACTTGTGCTGCTTAAATGTTTAGATGTTTGCATGTTTATGTTGTAGTTTTTAGTTTTAAAGAATTTTTTTAGATTTAGGGTTTGTTTAAATTTTGATTTTTTTTTGCAAGAAATAATACAATGTTACATGTAAATGACTTATATTGGTTAATTGTTTAGATGTTTGCATGTTTATGTTGTAGTTATAAGTTTTAGGGTTTATGTATAATTTGCACTCCAAGTGTTTGATGGAATGTTTGAATGAGTTTTTCATTGATTGTTTTTAATTTCTTATTGTGTAGATTTAAAGCAATGCGGGTGGATCAACGTTCATGCACAATTCAACGACGGAGAACCTCAGAGGTTGAAGGTTCGGTGCCTTGGTGTAACGTTAAGAGGTCTCAAGGATGAACTGAATGAATTCAACCAGGGAGTCAACCCCGGAGACATAAGGAGGGTGGAGAGTATCATTCACTTGGATAGAATTAAAGAGCGACAAAAACGTGACGAGCATGTTTTGGGAGCACATCATGTTCCAGTGGATCGATATGCGCGTAACGTTGCTGAGATCAACTGAAGATATCATCAAAAGTTTGATTCCGCCAGAAGATCGTGATTAGGTAGGGAATGCACCTTCCAACTACAACAATTGTCTTCCTCTGGATGAGGTAATTCAAACTTGTCAAACGACAGTTCCCAAACATTCACCTGGAAGATTAAATTCTTGTTAGGCTGGTTTAAATGAAGGTATTGAAGTGTCAAGGAATGCACCTCATTCTTTTGACACTTGAATACCATCATTTAAACCAAGTCTAACAAGAATTTAATCTTTTGAATGAAACAATAAAACTTTCGGGTGAATGCTTGATAGCTGTTGTTTGGCAAGTTTGAATTTACCTCATTCAAAGGTAAGATAATTGTTGTAGTTGGAAGGTGCATTCCAACTACAACAATTGTTCCAACTACAACAATTATCTTATCTCTGAATGGGGTAATCCAAACTTGTTAAACGGCAGGACTCAAAGATTTGCCCGACATTTCTATTGTTCCTTTCAAAAGATTAACTTCTTGTTAGGCCGGTTTAAATGAAGGTATTCAAGTGTCAAGGAATGCACCTCATTCTTTTGACACTTGAATACCATCATTTAAACCAAGCCTAACAAGAATTTAATCTTTTGAATGGAACAATTGAAATGCCGGATGAATGTTGGAGTCATGCTGCTTAGCAAGTTTGAATTTACCCCATTCAGGGGTAAGATAATTGTTGTAGTTGGAAGGTACATTCCCGAATGTAATGTGATGTAATATAATGTAATGAAAGAACATATTTATAAACATGTATTATGTGATGCCTCGTCTTATATGAAGGAATTTGATGTGATAACATATATAGTTGATATACATGTTGTTTATGTAAAGTAATGTAACTTTTATTCGAATTTATTCAATACGCAACTTTATTCGAATTCACGCTGTGTTTAATTAGGCATTTTTTTGATTTTTTTTAATACGTAACTTCATTCGAATTTATTCAATACGCAACTTTATTCGAATTCACGCTGAGTTTAATTAGGCATTTCTTCGATTTTTTTTAATACGTAACTTTATTCGAATTTATTCAATACGCAATTTTTATTCTAATTCACGCTGAATTTATTCTAATTCATTTATTTACTTTATTCGAATTTATTAATTCAATACGCAATCATAAAATAAATGCAAAAATTAACAAAAATAAAGAAACAAGAATAATAGATATAAAATATCATTTTATTAATATAATTCTCATTACATTTACAATGGGGTAAAACTAAATATGCGAAAAAATAAAAACCATCAGAAAACCGACCTTCCTGGAGTAAAACTAAAAAAAAAACCACCAAAAAACCTAGCTTCCGGTGGTAAAACTAAAAAAAAAAACCACCAGAAAACCTAGCTTCCGGTGGTAAAACTAAAAGAAATCGACAAGAAAACCAGCCTTCCTGGGATAAAACTAAATCTACACATTTAGTTTTACCCAATCTAATTCTTTTCCCCAAGAAAGCTGCTCACTACTTATCTTTTCCCCAGCATTCCCACTACTTATCATTCTTTCTCTGTTTACACCAAAATAAAGAAGGAAAAAAAGAAGGAAAGGAAGAAGATTCATAGGGGGAGAGAGTGAGGAGGAGAGTGAGATTGTGAGATGGTGTGAGGAAATGAGGAAGTTTAGAGGTGTATTTATCGGGGGAGATTGTAACATAGGTTATATCTACCATAAATATAGTCAAAAAATGTGAAAAAACTTAACAAAAACGTGCAAAACCAATTAAAATGCATTGAACAAAGTCCAAAAAACGTGTGTTCTTCAGTTCTGACCACCGGCCAACGTGCGTGAGTTAACTCGCGCACAGGCCTGTGGTGTGTGACTTAACTCACGCAAAGATTATAAGGTGCGCTAGTTAAGTCACGCAGCGTGACTTAACTAGCGCATGGGCATTAATGTATTTTCATCTGGGTGCGAGCGAAAAGTGCAGGTGCAGAGCAGAAAAAAAAAAGTTGTCAAATTTATTTATTTTTGGTAAGAGGTGGCTATGGTTCAAATGCTAAACGGTTGCTACTATTCGCACCTCCTGTTATATCCAGTTTTTTTAAAAGAAAAATTGCACTCACTTTTTTAATTTTTGAGATCTCTATATTGGTATACATATTCTTGTCCCTTTTTCTATTCAGAAGACACAAATACCCCGAGTTCATGGCGGTGGTGCTTTGTTTTTTTTTTATTTTTTTATGGCCGGGGTTCGAATTCGGACTTTGCATATTTTATGCATTGTCCATACCAACTGAGTTAAGCTCACGAGGACCAGTGGTGCTTTGTTTAGTGTCAATAATTGATGTTTAAAGTCAAGAAATTATACTAGCAATTCACTCTACTACACTATTTTTCACACACAACATCCATAGATTTATGTGTGTTTAGAGAGACACATTTAAATTAAAATGAAGTGTGTATTGAAGAGATTCTTAAACTAACATGTTATATATTTTTTTAAATATTTTTTAATATAAAAAACAAAAGACTTTGACTATTAATTTTCTCACCCTATGTCATACTCACGAGCCCTGCATAAATGACCATCAAGTCCTTCGGATTATGTAATCTGGAAAATTACGAAATGCAATCTAAATTATGTCATCCGGACAACTTCGATATATAAAAGGAAGTTCACCCCTCCCATTTTACAGTTTCACAGTTTTACTTTTAACTCTCTCTCTCTCTCTCTCTCTCTCTCTCTCTCTCTCTCTCTCTCTCTCCCCCCCCCCCCCCCCCTTATCTCAAAATCCGAAGTGCACAAATTGGTCCAAATTTGGAGTTTTTTTTGCTCAAAATCACCGCATTTGAAGCTTTATCAAACATTAAATTGAAGGTTAGTTCGAATTCCTTATGCATGCAAGCTATTTTGGCCGTTTTTTTTCTTGTTCACTGAAACTGTTTGGATTTCGTTTTCCGAACTAGATTGTTGCAGTTCAAATAATGAAATCCGAAATACACCTTTGTATTTTTTCCCCCTTTGTTGTCCTGTGTTGTACCCTAATATGCATGTTACAGGTATGGATCCTGTTGATCGCAGAAGGGGTTATAATGAGGCTATGCACGCATCCATTAGGAGAGAGCGTTGAGCGCATCGAGAGGCTCGAGAGGCAGCGGAGGCGGAGGGTGTAGTTCAGGCTCCAAGGCGTAGGGCTGGCAGGCCACACTGTGCTGTTGCTGACGACCAGCCTCAACCTCAGGCTGACCCAGAGTATGAGCATATGGACGTGGAGAATCCGGTGGAGGATGATGTTGAGGCAATGAAGGAGGATGTGGATGATGGCCAGCAGCGGAGGGGGAAGCATGTGGTGGAGCCAGACCCCGAGCCTCTTGATGACTATCCCGGTGGCCCACATGACACTACCCTGTTGACGAGGAACCATGTGCACGTTTCTAGGAAGGCGTCTGAGGGAGTGGTACATATTAATGTGATACTTTAATGAATGGTTGTAAACTGTTGTTAATCTTTTTGAAACTTATGTTAATCTTTGTCAGTAAATACATAATCCGAAGTTAGTCAGTAAATACATAATGCATATTTTTTCCATTAGTTCTTAATCTGACAGTTTTTAAAACGCATTGTAGGCCCGGTTCAAGAACGCAGATTACAACATGAAGTTGCATATTAAAGAACAATTCTGACAGTTTGTTTTGTCGGAGATTACCTCAATGTGTGCATCGCCAAAATAGGTCACCACTAAAGGAGCTCCAAAGAAAAATAAACATTTCATTCGATCGACAAAGCGATCGCCTTCTGATGAGTCAATAATTAGTGTTTTTAATATAATATTTGAGTCTGTGTTATTTAGATTTGATTTCGTTTTATTTAATATTATTTTCTTTTTAGAACTATTTTACTTCAATTGCAAGTTATTATATTTTAGGAACAAATAATTGATAGATTGAGTCTTGGAGCAAAAGAAAGAGGATTAGGAGCTGATTCGGGATGAAAATACGAAAATATAGGACAAAAATATGTCACCCCCAAGTCAGAGACTTGGCACGGCCCGTGCTACCAGCAGCACGGCCGTGCCAGCCTTCAGGATGCTCTTTTGCTGCTTCTGCTTCATGGACAAGCAACCTATTAGTTTATTTCTGACCTAAAAGCCCGTGGTTTCTTGTGGAATATTCTAGTGTTATATTTCTTAGGGCTTAAGTCATTGTAAACTATAAATAGAGTAGCTAGCTATCACAACGATTCATCTTTTGTTCCTGAAATTCAATAGTGACAATTGTCTTTCTTAATAAAAGTTTTTCCTTTATTTTCTTGTTATTTACTTTATGTTCTTCTTCTTCTCTTCTATGTCTACGATGAACATTAGTGAGTAGACTCTTCTTGTCTTGGGATTGTTGGATAAGTCTAATGACATAATCCTAATCAAACCAAGCCATAAACCCTAATTTTATATAAACATACTTCCTAATCTATTTCACCGTTTTTATAATGAATTAACAAATACCAAACTCATAATGCGATAGCAAAGGGTTAGTATTTGTTAATTCATCATCACAAATATCAATTCATAATGCGACAGCGGAGCTTTGATATTGGAACAAGTGAAATTAGACAAGAGTTGCAAAACATGAGAATAGTCTAGCAAACCTTGAGACATATAAAGTTTCGTTCTTCACGGATTCTAATAGCAATCAACCATGAGAATAGACGCGGTTGCTAGAGGAACACACTCACTGACTTTGAAAGAAGCTTTGATACGCTTAAGAGAAACTTGTCTTTAGAAAGCAGGTCGAATATAAAGTTTAGGTTTCGAGTTTGTTTGTGAAGGGTTTGTTATTATGATGAACCAATAATCCCAAGGCGCTTTTTATTATCATTCTTTTAAAAACCTTAAAAATCCAATCTTTACAACTGAACTTTCTTCTAATCATCTTCTAAAAGTTAATTAAATTGAACAGCTCCCTGTTGGAACGATACTCTCTTTTTACTACTTCGGTAGAACCGTACACATGCGGTTTTAATTATCACCTTCTATTTGGGAGATTGTTGATTCTTAAGAACAACGGAGACAAGCTTCACAGACAAATTCAACAGGGACAAGTAGAAAGAGTGCACGGAAAAGCAACATGTCGCCTAATCCTCCTAAGCCAATACCCAAAAATCCTAAGCGAATTCCTAAAAATCATAAGCTAATTTCGGTTAAAGTCCACATACCACACAAAGGCCAAATCCCAATTTGGATGCATGACTTTATTTAAAATATGGTGGATGTAGCTGGTGATAGTCATTGTGGGTTCCGTGTAGTTGCGGGTCTACGTTAATGGACTACAAGCTAATTAATAAAGAAACATGAAATATCAATCCAAATCAATGAGTTTTGATTTGGTCAACTTGTGCATTAATAACAATAATCATGGTGTTGTACGTTACATATGTTTATGGCATGTTACAGTTGCAAAGCTAACATTTAGGTATCTGTCAAGCAAGCAATTCAATTGTATTTATCACTCTTGTAATATATATACATGTATATGATCAATTGTAAGGTAAGACAAAAATATATTCAATAATATATACTTTATATGGTATCAGCAGTTTTGGTTTAATCTATAAAATCGATCCAGAAAATTCACCATGCCTTCTTCCACATCTGAAATTCCAATCACCTCAAATGCCAACTATGTTATGGCCCTCAACACACAATCATCACTAAAACTGACCAGCAACGATTTCCCTACCTGGCATGTCCAGTTCAATGCGCTGCTAGTAGGTTATGACCTTATAGGTTATGTTGATGGCACCAAACCAAGCCCAACCTCAACCACTGATGCAACCTACACTCGTTGGAAACGACAGGATCAATTGATCCTTCATGCTATCATCTCATCTGTTGATGCTAGTGTCATAACTATGTTAGGCAATGTTAAGACCTCCAAACAAGCTTGGGACATCCTCACTAAGATGTTTGCAAGCAAAACTCGTGCAAGAATCATGCACCTCAAAGAAAGACTTTCTCGATCCACAAAAGGATCGAAATCCATCTCTGAATACCTTCATGGCATCAAGGCTTTATCAGATGAATTAGCCATCATCAACTCTCCCCTTGATGATGTGGATCTCGTTATCCACACTTTGAATGGTCTTGGTAATGAGTACCGTGAGGTCACTGCTGCTATAAGAACTAGAGAAAATCCCATTGGATTTGATGATCTTCATGATCTGCTCTCTGACTTTGAGAACTACTTAAAGAGGGATGAGATTGTGCAAGAGACTCCCATTATTGCTACTACAAATACTGCACAATGAGGAAAACAGTTTTACAAAAAAACTGGAAAGCAGGTTTTCAATCCAGCTTATTCCCAATCAACTTCACAAACCTCTTCAAAGCGGGTAATTTGCCAATTTTGTGATAGACCTAATCATACAGCCAAAACTTGTTACAAGTTGCATGGACATCCTTCAAAAAGGAACACTGCCACTGCCCTACACACCCGTGCCATGCCACCAGGGGTCTCAGATTGGATATTGGACTCGGGTGCCTCACATCATATAACCAATGATCTAGATCAGCTGCATCTATCTCAGCCATACAATGGTGCAGATCAACTTGTGGTTGGAGATGGAACAAGAGACACCATCTCTAATATTGGTAAAACCGTTTTACACACTCCCAATCACTTATTTCATCTATCAAATGTTTTACATGTGCCAAAAATTTCACAAAAACTCTTGTCTGTCTCATCTTTATGTGACACTAACTCAATTTCCATTGAATTCTTTCCTGATTGTTTTTTGGTTAAGGATTTGAAGACAAGGGTGCCCATTCTAAGAGGACAACATAGCAATGGACTCTACCACATGCCCCACCCACCAACCACACCTCTCGCACTTACTACAACAACATCCTTCCTTCCACCATGACATCATATATTGGGGCATCCAGCTGATCGCATCATGAGACATCTTCTTCCATCCTACAAAATAAAGAGTCACCTAGAACCTTTCATATCATGTAATAGTGTTAAGAGTCACAAATTACCTTTTTTAGTCTTTAGCATTACAACAAAGAAGCCACTTGAACTTATATACACTGATGTATGGGGTCCTTCCCACATCAAATCTATAAATGGTTTCACTTATTATTTAATTTTCGTAGATCACTTTACAAAATATGTATGGCTCTATCCATTAAGAAATAAATCTGATGTCTCCACTTTGTTTCCTACCTTTAAAAATCTTGTTGAAATTATTTCAATAAAAAAATTATCTCACTGTTCAGATAATGGAGGGGAGTTTCTCAAACTAAAATCTTTTCTTGACACTCATGGTATCTCTCATCTCACCACACCTTCATACACACCTGAACTTAATGCTCCTTCTGAAAGAAGACACATACACATAGTCGAAACAGGAAGAGCTTTACTTCACATGGCTAAATTACCACCTGAACACTGGTCTTTTGCATTTAAAACAGTTGTGTATTTGATTAACAGGAAGCCAACCCCTATCCTCAAAATGCAATCACCATTCCAAGCCATTCATAAGAAAACACCAAATGTTTCTCATCTTCATTCGTTTGGCTGCCTATGCTTCCCATAGTTGTGCCCATATGTCACAAATAAACTCCAACCTCGGTCTCAACCATGCATATTTGTAGGATATGCAGACTCTCAATATAGCTACTTGAGTCTTGATCCCATTAGCCAAAAAATCTACACCTCCAGGCATGTCAAATTTTATGACCATATCTTCCCATACAACCAACTAATTCATTTAAACCAATTACCCTCACTCACCACAACCAGCATCTCTCAACCTCTCCATACAACCATTTCCATTTTTACCCATGACCACCCATTGTCACATGCTATGCCCCACGAAGATGAGGTTCCCATGTCTTCAAATGCTGAATCAGGTAATGATCTCTCTGCACCTCCTATTGTTTCTGCTACTATTACTACCACTAATCCAATTGCAGCACCAGTTCCCATAAATGAACCCAATCAAGTTATTACTCGATCAAAGAACAACATCTTTAAACCAAAAAAGATGTACGTTGCATCCAAACATCCCCTACCAGAGAACTTGGAACCATCCAACATATGCGAGGCCATGAAACATGCACATTGGCATAGAGCAATTGCAGATGAATTTGAAGCCTTAATCAGAAATGGTACCTTTTCTCTTGTCCTTCCCAAGGCAGGACAAAATATAGTAGGGTGCAAATGGTTGTTCCGTATTAAACGAAATAGTGATGGCTCTATTGCTCGATATAAGGCACGACTTGTTGCAAAAGGCTTCACACAATGCCCTGGAATTGATTTTAAAGAGACATTTGCTCCAGTTGTTCGTCCTCCAACGATCAAGGTCATCCTCACTCTTGCTATCTCAAATCAATGGGCAATGCACCAACTTGATGTGAATAATGCATTCCACCAAGGTGCACATAATGAAGAAGTGTTTATGGAGCAGTCATCAGGTATGAAAGATCCCTCACATCCTGAATATGTTTGCAAACTCCACAAAGCCATCTATGGCCTCCGACAAGCTCCACGTGCTTGGCATGATTCACTCAAGGAATTCATTGTCTCGTACGGGTTTCAAACAAGCAAGAGTGATCCGTCTCTCTTCATTTATCACTCGGGTAACATCACAACATATTTTCTTGTCTATGTTGATGATTTATTGCTCACTGGTAACAACTCCACATTTCTCCAACTTTTCATTGAAGCATTGTCCAAGCGTTTCTCTTTAAAAAATATGGGACAGCCTCACTACTTCCTGGGTATTGAAATAATCCCAACAGCCAATGGCATCTTTCTATCACAGCATAGATACATTCGTGAGCTTCTACAAAGGTTTGACATGGAGGGGGCGAAACCATCCCCCACTCCTCTCTCCTCAACATCCATGCTTCAACTTAATGATGGTACAACCGCCACTGATGCCACTGAGTATCGCATAATTATTGGAGGACTTCAGTACCACAATTTGACTCGTCCTGATTTGTCATATTCTATCAACAAGTTGTCCCAATTTATGCACAAACCCACCTCACTTCACCTACAACATCTGAAGCGAGTACTGCGGTACATCAAGCTCACCATGAATCATGGACTCATGCTAAGTAAAACAATGGAAAATAATTTGTTGGCTTACTCTGATGCCGACTGGGGTGGCAATCATGATGATCGCACCTCCACATCAGCATATATTATCTTTTTTGGTGGTAATCCTATATCATGGCTCTCAAGGAAACAACGTACTGTGGCACGATCATCCACTGAGGCAGAATATCGTGCAGTTGCCACTGCCACTACAGAATTAATGTGGTTACAAAACCTGCTACATGAGCTTTGAATAGCGGTGCCCGACCCTCCACGCTTATTGTGTGACAATGTAGGTGCAACATATCTTTGCTCAAATCCAATACTTCACTCAAGAATGAAGCACATATCATTGGATTATCACTTCGTCAGAGAACAAGTTCAAGTCAATAAGCTCATAGTGACTCATGTGTCCACTAAAGACCAACTTGCAGACTTGCTAACTAAACCTTTAGCCACGACCAAGTTCATAGAGGTTACATCCAAGATAAAGGTAATTAATGGTACCTTTATCTTGAGGGGGCGTAATGGACCGCAAGCTAATTAATATAGAAACATGAAATATCAATCCAAATCAATGAGATTTGATTTGGTCAATTTGTGCATTAATAACAATAATCATGGTGTTGTACGTACATATGTTTATGTCATGTTACAGCTGCAAAGCTAACATTTAGGCATCTGTTAAGCAAGCAATTCAATTGTATTTATCACACTTGTAATATATATACATGTATATGATCAATTATAAGGATAGACAAAAATATATTCAATAATATATTCTTTATATGGGGGAAGTGAAAGAATGAAATTCTTTTGGCCCTTTTGAGTATTTATAGAACCGGGCCATGGATTTAAATCGGGTCAATTTATGAACCGGGTCAAAAATCCCTTATCAAAAAATGAATAAAATCCTTCAAAATCCTACGATTTTGAACGGATTTCACGATTTTGTGCGATTTTGATAGGATTTTGCCTGTTTTTGAGACTTTGCTATGGATTTGAGTCGTTGAAGCTACGCAAAGTCGCAAAAACCAGGATTTTGGGACTTAAGTCGCATTTTTTATAACAATGGTCCGTAGAAGAGTAACCAGTCATACTAAAAAAACCACTGCTTGCATACAAAATAGGACAATCAGGCTTAGTTGCATCTGAGACAACGAATGTTTGTAGAAGCGTAGACAACGCGTCCTCAATTCTTGTGAAACTCTTGGAACAACCCCGACAATTTAGCCTCCAAACCATAATTCGAATCCCCAGAAGTCCTTGTCGAATCAACAAACCTAAAGCAGGCTTACCAGAACCACTCAAAGATCCCTAAGAAACCCACTTGCTTGCTCGAGCTCACTGGTCATAACTTGATTGGCCTCCCACTCAAATCTCCACTTTCGTTATATGAGATTATTTATGTACTACCTATTGCCTATGCTGTCTGTTTCGATGAATAAAGGTACAGGGGTGGTGACTAGTGTGCCTACTGATGCTCCGGATGACTACATGGCCTGGCATTGTTTGAAGTTCCGCAGTTTGGAAATGACGAATGGGTGATGCCAATTATGCCTGTCATTGAAGTTACGCAGTTTGGAAATATGTGTGCCGTGACAATTTGCTTGCAAAAGAAAATCAAAAGTCCGAATGACAAAGAAGAGCTTGGAAAAGCCAAGAAGCAAATAGAAGGATTCACTGAAAGAAAATTTATTGTTGGAGAATTTGAAGGAAGGAAAGTTCAAGAAGTTAAGCCCTTGATTAGGAGAAAGCTTCTGGAAACAGGTGAGGTCACATCTTTCTTATTTTTTAAAGCTTATATGTTGCAGTGACTTCTTTGACTAATCAAATATTGTTCAATTAGTGTTAAATATGTTTTACTGATGTGGCAAATGTTCAGGATGTCTAAGAATATAATCCTATATATTTTTTTGCATAGGATTGTTATTTTTCTTTTCTAAGTCTATGGTGAACTAGAGTAACTTCGTTTCGATATTTTAAAAAAATGCATAACTTTGTTACATATGTATGTGCATTTGTGTGTTTAGATAGATATATAATAAGTTGTAATTCATAATCAAAGCAGAAATATGATTTTTTTTTACCAATAGTAATAAGCAGAAATATGTCAAATTAGTCTATACTTTTACGTTCGAACTCGCTAAAATTCTAAACAAGTTTTGTTCTGAAATTTAAACAAGTTCTAAGATGCAATATTATGTTGTGGTAAGTTGGTGAGAATGTGAAATGTTATTGGATGTTAATGTGAAGCTTGCTTATACTATTTAGGGTGCGTTTGGCCCTACTTTTTTTAGGTCTAAAAGTCACTTTTAGAATAAAGTTGAAAATTAAAACTTTGAAGTTGAAGTTAAAGTTGTTTGGTATTTGTTGTCTTTTTCAACTTAATTAATACTTTTAAGTTAAAATGTTTGACAAAATATTTTTAAAAGAGCTTTGTGATTTTATTACAAATTATCATAAATAAAATAAAAGACATTTTTTTTTATAAAAAATTAAATTTCCTAAAGACCTGATTTTTTTTAGACCAAATGAAAATTTA
>Ga0228711_1003281_pt1 | contig 25109 bp, 14 predicted proteins | sample MedpolnodulmetaG_2_FD_177996 | JGI IMG/M metagenome (GOLD analysis project Ga0228711, IMG submission 177996) | Root nodule microbial communities from Medicago polymorpha collected in Santa Monica, California, United States - brown nodules | ecosystem: Host-associated > Plants > Roots > Nodule... | reverse complement strand
TTTGTGGAAGGAACCTGTATAATTGCTTGTGTTCTTTCTTTCTCTGTTCTTTACTTCTATCCGCTGCACACAACTCTGAACTCACTCAGACTCTGAATTACTTCAGACTCTGAACCTGAGAACAGTTATTCAACGTAAGGAACGAAAAAGTTTTTGAAAACACAATTCAACCCCCCCTTCTTGTGTTTTTCTCACCTTCACTCGATACGTTAGTGTATCTCGGCACAGCGGGCTTAGGTTCCCTTTAACCGCCATGACACGTTTAGTATAAGTCGAGACCTATATAACAAGTTTAGGAGAACCCTTTGACAGACTCTAGTATGCACGACCGTCTAGGCCAGCAAGCCCACACACGTATAATCAACCGTCAGGTTGTATTGTAGACACGAGGTGACCATAGACTCTTCACCAGAGTCACCTCTAGCCTAGGATTAGGTGGAACTCACTGAGGCATTATGTATCATCCCACTCCTTCTTTGTTCAGGTTCACAGGTTGTTCGAGGCAAGGGTAAGGAGAAGGCTTTGGACTGATCGTGCTTATTGGATCTATGCTATGTTATCTAGTAGTTGTTATGTTATTTTGCTACATGTATCATGATGAAACTAACTGTATTTGTTACATTAGACTGGCTACGCTTAAATAATGTAATATATGACTGGAGATGACTCTAATTCCGACTTATGTTCTTTTCCGTATTGTATGATTAATGTATCCAGTATCAGTTATAACGTACGTGTTAAATATTCTAGACTCTTTTAATACGGGCGTTACAGTGCCCTTTCACCCTTATCTCCAACACCTACCCAAACAACCAAATCATGGCATCCATGCGGAATATTCACTGAAAGGCAAGTCATACACGCCTCTTACTATAAGTAAATAGTCGGATAAGTTTGCAAAAGTTGTTAGAGTAAGGGAGCCACATAGAGCTATAAATAAAATCCTCTAGATCATTCTTAGGGCATGACCTAATCAGATACAACGACCATAATAGTCCAGCTCATTTACTGATGTTTCTAGGCATGAGCTAATCTTAGTGTTAATAGAACAATCTCAAAATATGTAGCTACTTTAGAATGTTCTAGCATCCTCTAATACACCAACACTTTGCTACAATTTATTTTTTTAGGAAAATCTTAAAGAGTTTATAACATTGATTAAGGATTCAAATAAAAAAATATTGTTTTAGAAAATGGTTTTCAATGCAAAACTACTATTTTTAACTTTCTTAACAAGTATCATTGCTAGTTGAAGTGTGTAATTTGAACAACTATTTGCATGACAACTTATGGGACAACAATACATTTACAAAGAAATGTAGGTATTAATACGAAGATTAAAGCAATATAGAGATAAAGTAAAAATATGATTTTGCAAGAAGAACATAAGATATAGTATAGATTTGTTGGTTATGAAATATCAATTTACACTATATACTTTAGAATTATAAATAATTAAATTAGAATAAAATGTTATATTTAATAATGAAGAATGAGTGATTTTTTTTTTGTTGATAAAAGTGAATAATTTGTCATTTCCTTAACATATTGTAAAAAATTCAATACGTTAATAACTTATATCTTTCGTTTAGAATTCTGTCAAAAACATCCTCCGTCTTATTTTATAATGAAAAGATTGTTATATCCTTAGTATATTTATGTATTATAACGCAAATTAGATTAGAAAATAATTTAATTGTTACCATATGGATACTGCCTGTAACGCCCTATTTCTATTAAAGCGATAATACACGCGAATAATGCAATTATTCAAGAAATAGACGCTACGTCTTCACATCAAAATTCAAACAACATGCATACATATGATTCATCAACAGTCGCAGCGGATATAAGTCATACATCTCCAAAATATACATGTCATAAGATCAATATACGTCATCATATAAAATCTCTAAATCCCGACAAATGGGCAAAATCTCCATAACATAAATAAATCCAGAATATCATAAAACCTGATACCTAATCAAAGCCTAATCTAAGACTCCAAAGACCGATAACGGAGATAGCTCCCGCTATCCAAATACTCACCGAGCAAAACTACTCCTGCACTTCGTCTACCCATTCATACAAACAGGTAGGCAGTCAAAACCACTAAGGGTTAGCTTCACATCTCATAATCAACATAAACAGTGAAGAATATATATATATATATATATATATACACACACACACACACATTGAATTAAACCTCAATTAATAGAACAACGGATAATTCAGCTTCCAAAATCATTCAATAACACGACAAGTTCACAATGTCATCAATGTACAATTCACATAATCACAACATTCACCAAATTTTACCAATGCACAAATTCACCAAGTCACATATTCAATTATGACACGACTCATTAACTATTAAATGCATGCAATGTTCTAGACTATTCTAGATGCATGCGGTACCAATTCACCTCATGGTCGTCACCTCCGATGCAACAAAAACGTCGTATGTAAGATTTTACACCCTTCTTACATTTTGGATATAAAAATCAGTCACCATCAGTCATGTATGCATGAACATATGACTTGACACAATGCATATGTTCACACAAACAATTCACCACATCATCACCAATTGTTTAGCATATATGCAATCACCATCAAAGTCACCAACACTTGACATATATGCAGTCACCGACAATATCACAATCAATTAACATATACGTATTCACCATCAATATCACAATCAATCAACATATATGTATAAGCCAACATCGACTTCATCATATAATTCAATTACAACATACGATTTCTCACATTCCAAGTAAATGAGAAAATACAACATACCATGATATCATCACATTCAACGATTCGTTCACACATCTTCATATAATTATATCAAACTATACACAAGAGATTTACCAAGTATTTGACCATAAAATTACATTCGACAAGTTCGTCTATCATTTTGCAAAACCAAATCATTATCAAAAGAAAACTAAATTTGATTCAACAAAGCATAGGTTAATTACTCTTAAACATCTCAATAGGACTCTTAATACTCAAGTTTTGAAGTTTGGAAACAAACCATAAGTTTTGGGTTGACTTGGAATTGGTTATGTTAAGTTTCCTTAAAATTTCTCCAAGACCCACTTGGATTGTTTTCATCATAACTCAAAATCCACAAGACATTTTCAAGTCAAACCAAAGCCATTGGAAACCTAACAAAATTACCTAAAACTTTCATGTTTACACCAAAGGCCAATTCAAAACAGAAATGGGTGAAAAAGCACAAAAACACAAAACTCGAAGTCCTGACAGCATGCACGGCCCGTGGCGTGCACACGCACAGCAGTGCCAAAAAAAGGCAGAGTGTACACACGGCCCGTGCCATGCACACACATGGCTGTGCTCATTTGACAGGACAGCTTTTTCTTCTTTTTTCCGTTTTCACCATTTCGCGCATAAAATTCAAACCGTTAATCAGATTTTGATGTCATTTTTGCCTACGCGCTCCTAACTCTTGGCTCTATCATAATCTACAAAAAAATTCAAGTTTCAACCATCCCAAAAATTATTTTCCAAAACCTCACACATTCGCTCATTTGCAAAAATGCTTGAACACCGACTTCTCACACGAAAACCCGTTTTCTCCTAAACAACTCTACTAACACAACCACAACATGAAAACAGAAAATCTACTAGGTCCAATTCATTCAACCATGTCGAAACTCAGTCAACAACCTCATGCATCAAAAGTTCATTTTGGTCCTTCACATGAACAACTTAACACAAACTTCACCAATTCAAACAACAACGTCACAAAATGGAATACTCATGGTACAAATCAGCAACAACAACATATCTAGTTCAACAACAACTTCATTTAAACATGAATTCATCGCAATCAACAACAACAACACTAATTTATACCAATTTGCACTACTAGAAAAAGCAAAATTAGCGAGGAAAATTAGTGACGGAAAAAATAAAATTCCTCACAAATTCCTTGGTCGCAAAATTTAGTGACAGAATTAGAGAGGGATTTCACGTTTTCCCTCACTAAATATCCCTCACTAATTTTTGTTTTTTTAGTAGTGTTGAGCAAAATCAACAAAGTATACATATAAACATATATTGAGTATGTAATTTCATCATCAACAACTTGATTATCAACAAATTCACATACCCAAACATTACATCAAAATACAAGCACGAATTTCACCAATTAAATTCACAATTAATCACTTTTCACAAATAAGCACTTATGAGTTTAAGAAGAAAAAGAGATTATACAAAGGATTATGAATGAAAACTAGCCCCCTTACCTCACTAAGCAATAATCCTAGCAAAAGCTTCAATTTAGCTCCTAGAATCTCTATCTCCTCTTGGTTCTTCAAGCTTCTCTCTTCTAACCCTTTTTCTTCTCCTCTTGGACTTTCTCTCTACCTCTCACAAATTCTTATAAAATGAATGTGAACCCTATTTTTCTACAAAGACTAGAGCTTAAATAGTGTCCAAACTAATGGGCTCAAAACTCTTATAAACTAACTCCCAAAGTGTCTATCCACTTACGGTTAAAATTCACCGAATAATTACCGGTTCAAAACTAATTACCTCCACCGAATAGTAACTTAGTAAAATAATGGTTCTCACTTGAAACACTAAAAATAACCCTCACCATGAATTTACTAATTTACCCTTGCTCACAAAATGACCAAAATACCCACGAGTCTAAAATGACTATAATACCCTTCTAACACCGAAATCCACTAATCATAACCCAAAATACACACAGAGGCAATTAATCACATATAAGCACATGTAAACACATATAAATAAATAATAAAATAAATCTAACAAAAAACGGGTTGTTACACTGCCTAAAAAAACTTTCAAAAAGAAAAATTATTATATGCATAACAGCAAAGTACTAATATTTTTTAAATAAAGCACTAATAATTTTTTGATAAACTAATATGTATAATAATAAATAATAAAATATGTTTAAGGATATAATATGTTTTTTTCTTTTTGTAAAAAAGTACACTCTAGCATGCGGTGGTTTTTATTTTAACTCAAAGAGTTGAGCTAATGGTAAAAAAAATCCTTTAAAAGACATACTTTATAAAAAAAAAAAAAAAAAAAAGTTAATATAACAGTTATTCACAACATCTTTATAACAAAAATTTCAACTATTACCGTGAAAAAAATATTCATTAATTCTTTATAGTTAAATTTGTACAAAAATAAATAAAACATTTTATTAAATTTTCAAAATATCACTTTTCTTTTATAATTTAGTTATTTGTAATGGTACATAGTGTTTATTTTATTGATGTTTCATAACCATCAAAGATATACCATATCTTATATTGTTCATGCAAAATTCTATCCATTAAATTTTGGGATAATTATATTTTTGGTCCCTATAAAATTAGTAACTTCTAAGTTTAGTCCTTAATTAATTTTAATAGCATTTTTAGTCCCTACAAAAAAAATACTTATAATTTTAGTCCCTGCTAAAACAAAGTTTGTTTAATTATCCTTAAACTCTTAAATTTTTAAACGATTTTTTTGAGACAAGTTTAGAACACTATGAAAGGTTCATTTACTAAAATTTAGAATTTTCTAACATGAAACAAATTAAATATGAATTTTTCAAAACGACAAAAGTTAAAGATAAAAAGTAACTAAATCTGGATGTAGAAATCAAATTTTGCGATAATTTTTTGCGGAGGAACTTTTAGAAATGTTCAAAAACATATTTAGTTTAAGCATAAATTAAACAAATTTGAATTGAGTAGGGACTAATACTCAGTGCAGGAAATAAAATTAGGGACAAAAAGAACTATTAAAATTAAGTAAAGACTAAACTTGAAAGGTCCCAATTTTATAGGGACTAAAAACATATTTAACCCTTAAATTTTAAAGGCTAAAATATGGTACTCGTCCCTGCAAATATGCCTCGTTTAAGTTGTGGTCCCTGTAAAAAAAAAAATTTGTTTTTGGTCCCTGCAAAATTTTTGTTTTTTAAAATTGTCCCTCCAGGGACTATTTTCAAAAACAAAATTTTTTGTAGGGACGTGTTTAAAAAAACAAAATATTTTGCTGGGACCAAAAACTACAAAATGGGTTCAGTCATCATGTGCCACGTATGCAAATCATCACAAAAATGGGGTCAGGGACTATTTTAAAAAACAAATAATTTTGCAAGGACCAAAGACAAATTTTTTTTTTACAAGGACCAAAACTTAAACGAGACATATTTGCAGGGACGAGTGCAATATTTAAGCCAATTTTAAATCCACAAATCAATGGTTCCAAAGGGACTTGTGTATGGGTACACAAATTTAACCATCTGTGTACCTTAAAAGCCACCCAAAAAACATAGTACTCCCTCCGTCCCTTAATACTTGACACAGTTGACCTTACTACGCATGCCAATGCATAATTTTTAGCTTAAATATCTTGAATAATATATTAGAAAAAATTATGAAAATTAGATATTTTAAAAATACTCATCGAGACAAATCTAACGACATCTTATATGATATTATTTATCTTTGTATATTAGTAGAAAAATATAGTCAAAGTAAGTTAGGTCAAAATTACACATTTTCAAATTGATCATCTATTGCGGGACGAAGTGAGTAATAAAATGGTCGTACATCTAGCATTCCTCTGGTTAGTATACCGTTATTTTTAATAGAATAATCTTGAAATTTGCATCAATTTCAACAGTTATACACCTACGCGTGACCATGGGTAATAGTCATTTCATTCCATAACAAAGACTTGTCATAACACCAATGACTATCACTATCCTCTTTATGCAAATGACTATAATTGTGGAAGAAAAAAAAAAGAGAAATGATACTTCTACAACTATTTTTATACAACTTTTGTACAACTTTCTCTCTCATACTGATATTATCTTCTTATTCTCTCTCTTCCTTTTTCTCTCTCTATCGTTTTTGACTAGTGAAAAGAGAGAACAAAAGGTTATCCCAAAAGTTATACCAAAAGAGTTGTTCAAATATGACTACTCAAAAAATATTGAGGCATTTATGATGGACTTCATTAATCAGAGCTCGCAAGTGATATTTGTCTGGATTTCTTATTGCCAAATAGATGTTGCTAGCAGCACTGAGTACACCATTAATGCCTTGATGCTCAAAGTTGCCTTGCCTCCCTATAAAATGCACTAGAACTTGTGTATCTGTGCCTATGTGAACCAAATCTGGTTCACTGACAAGTCCTCTTCTTATGGTCAAGCTATTCCTAGAGATGTATGTAGTGGTTATATCTATTTGAGACGCAATGCTAATAGAGTAGTGAAATATTGACTTCAGTTTTGTAGTTTAAATGTTACTCTTGTACGTCATTATCTAGTTAAGAATATTAGCATGTTTCAAATTATTTTTTATCTTCAAATATAAAAAAGAAAACTACTAACATTACTACTAAACTTTAAGATATTGCTATTGGTTAAAAGATTGCTTGGAGTTGGAACAATAAGCAATGACATTTTTGGTATTATTTTATTGAAGCTCCAAAGTGTAACTTATGCTAAAATTGTGATGACTCACGCATTCTATCATTTGTAATTTTCTTCAAGTTTTAAATTGTAGTTCTTGTTAAAATTGTGGTGACACCATTCTACCATTTTCATTGTGAATAAAAACATGCACTTGTTGTGTATTGAGAATGGTGTTCAAAATACTAATCTTACATTGTTAATGTTGATAACATTTGATTTTGTATCAAACATCGCAAAAAGAGAATGATAAAGCTAATTGGTTAGTTAAGGGGATGTTTCTACCAAACACAAAGGGATTGTGTGCGTGTCTACCAAAAATGGAAATAAATCATTTTCATCTTAAATTCCTGAGAAATTAATTTATAGAGGTGAAACAAACGCCCTCAAAGTATTGGTTTGGAGCTTTCTTAGGTATTGCTGCTGGGAACTTTCTTAGGTATTGCTACTGGGATTGTGAGGATTAGAAATTCGTTTGATTTAAAGGTTCCAATGTAGTACAAAATACAAATTATTATTAATCTTTTCACAATTTCTTTTCCTACTCTCCACATCTGGTTTGGATTATAAAATCTACAAAAAAAATATAGGATATTAGAGGATGTTTTTAACGTTATTTTACACCTTTCACATTATATTATAATCTGAAAAATCGTAGAGCAAACGAAAAAACTAATAGGATATGATAAGAAATTGTTTCAACTTTTTCTAAAACGATTTTGTGTATGACACGGGTCGTTTCCCTATTGCTTACTCTATTACTCACATGTTGCTTGCACTAATTATTTCATGCATCATTTCATATATCATCATTCTCTTAAAAAAAGAGAAAAATTATCATAAATTGAGACACACCCACATCCTTACGGGGAAAAACGAAATGCCAGTTATATATACACAGTGATATCCTCGTCAATTTTATCAGTTAAAAGAGATTGAGGAGAAGAAAACTTATTCCAAAATTTACTAACATTTTGTTTTTGAAAAAAAAGCATTCCTGTTTTCTCTTCAATCTAATTTTGTTTCTTCATATCTTTACATGAGAATATAGCATTCCAATTTTACACGAGTTTCTTCAATCTATTTTTTCCATATCTTCTTAATTTTACTACCATTTTCTTCACTATTTTGCTGCACATTTTCTCTTTACATGAAGAAAAAAAAAATCTAATTTTATTTTTTTCCAATTCCTATAGATTGAGATTACCGTGTCTTACTAAATTTGGTAGATCTATTTTCAAAATAGTGAAATGTGCAGCAAAGTATCTGACACATTCGGTGTCCGATACGGCCCAATATGTGTTTGACACCGATACATGTCAAAAAAAAGTTTCAAACTAATTGAAGTGTTTGAATAAAAGGTTAGACTTATTTGTAAAAGTCCAAACTTGTTTTTCACGAGTAAGTTCAAACTCTTTTTTCACGAGTTTAGACTACTCGTGACATAACGCAGCTAATTGTTGGGGGGACCTTAGTTTATAAGTCCAAACTCTTCTTTTTTCAAAGATTGTAAGCTACTTGTTGGGGGAAAAACTTACTGCACTATAAACTAGCACCTTAATTCAAAACCATATTGACACACTGTGAACTAAAATATGGCCAGAGCTCAACAAAAAATGCTATAGAATTTCACCTGGTTGATCGAACATAGTGAGATCCTGTCTTTACATTCTTTAATTATATTTAGTAAGCAAACCTATTTGAGGAAAATAGACTTCCACTTCTAAACATATGATACATATATATTCACGCTTCAAAAGAAAGTAACATTCATTAATACTTTCCCTGACCTACATCCAGTCATCTGTAGGGTGTGACTTACCCCCAAGGCCTTCAAGTTTGGCAAGTCATGTGTAAAACTCTGACCGTAGTTATTTCCATCTGACAAGAACAAAAGCCAAAATATGCGATGTAGTGAAGAAGATGAATGCAGTGTAACATCAAAGTTCAACTTTCATCTGATTTGCTGCCGTGGTACCTACAAGAGCGTGTAACAATGTAATTTAATTGAGGAAATGTAATATAAGAAAAAGGCTTATTTGTTTGGGGAGTTTATACCATCCACATCTTGGCTACTCATGGGAGCAGTTGTTGCAAAGCTCATTTGTACAACATTGTGAAGCTCGTCCGCCCACACATCAGGCATCTAAAGCAAATTGTATCAGAATATGATGTAAATATAGTAAGCTTAAATTTGACCGAAACATGTAAAAGAAAGTACATGGAAGATTTTCAACATTCCTCATGTGCACTAATCTACACAAAATATTATGCATCCATAAATCTGTGGTTTTTTATTATTATAAATATGTTGTAGAACAAAAATTTGAGTGTGTACTCATTTGAACAAAGACAAATTGTGCAAAGGAGATCACAGTTCTTACAACTGCAATGGATCAATACCTGATTTGGCTCCTTGAATCCTCCACTCAACGGTGTTAACTGTGTATGAATAGTTCTTCGAAGGATATCGGACGGGTTTGCCATGTTTGGAATCACTGACTGAATCATCCCTGGTTGAGATGGATGTAATGGAGGAAAATTCATTGACATCTCTAGAGGAAATCCTAGTGTGGATGAAGGACCAGGCCGTTGGTGAAGAATCTGACAGTATTCAAAATATACTAATGCAATGTCAAACACAGATACAGACCGTAAGCATTTTTTTCTGACCGGTATGCAAATGGATTAACAACTTACATCTTTAGCAAGAAGGCTTTCAATATTGAAATCCAGCCGTGGATTAACTGTTGCAAGTTTCATGGACAAAAACTGGCACAAGAGAAAAGATGGGTCAGAGTCAATTTAACATGAATAAATATGCAAAGGGTGATTAAAAAAATACATGTGTCAAGCATTATTTCAATATAAACGACAATCAGAAAAACAGTGCTTGCAACAAATATGACAGTGATCGTATAGGATATCATGATTAACATTCAAAATTAGGTCAATTTAAGTACATGTTAAAGTGTTGGGTAATGAGAAAACCTACTAAATTATGAATGTTGATATTTTGATGAAGTAGAACTAAAACATACAGGGCAAAACAATTAGACAGATTAAGAATCTTTGGTTGGAAAATACAAAGATAAGAGTTCAAATTCAGCAATACCTCAACTTGTCGTTGAAGTGACTGTACATAGTTGATGATTTCATCCAGCATCACTGCCTTACCAGTGACCTGCAAACATCAACAAATTTCAAATGTCAAAAAGAAGAACGATGAAACAAAGGCCATTATAATAAATCATACTGAATTTCCCTGATTTAAAATAGAAAGCCACCTTGCTGCATCCAGGCACAAGTTCTTGAAGAAACTTCATCCTCTCACTTATTTTTTCCCTCCTCACCTGCAGTGAAAATCCAGTTTAAAATTTTTCATCCAAATTATTTCCCATTTTCACAAGACATAATTTATCAATGTATCTTACCCTCTCTGCAAGGCTATGGCTGTTTGTTGCTTGACCCCGGCGAGCCCTAACATGTATGTATTCCTCCTTAGGTGGATCAGAATTTTGAGAGCCCTGTTTGGCATTTTTCCCAGAAGCCTTCATTGTCGAAGTTGGTTGTTGGTCACCCTTCTGTTGGTTCTCAGGGTTGTCCTTTGCACCTTCACTTTGTAGTTCTTGAGTTCCATTGGGTTTATCATTATCAGCATCCTACCACAAGGAAAAACTCTATCACATAAGGCAAAATAGTAATCACCCACAACAAAATGAAGCTCAAAAGTCACAAACCATACCTGTCCACTTCTTTTCCTTTTCTTCGAGTTTAGTCCTTTCATAGAAGGCTCTCCACTAGTAGTACCCTCCAACATTGGGGAACCATCTAGTCCGCCATCATCGTCACCTGATTCACCTCTGTCGGTATCATTAACATTCTGAACAAGAGCTTGCTTCCCTTCATCTTGAGACCCGACCCGACCCTCGCTTTTATCATTCTTCAAAGGACTTTCTCTAGTAGCCAATTGCTCAACAGATGGTGACACACCTTTTGTAGCTGCTTCAACCACATTCGGATCATCACTCTCTTGTGATGGTCCTCCATTTGCTACTCGAAGTCCAACGCCTGCAAGAGCATCCCTAGTTCCATGAATTGAACCAGCATACATCGCCATGGATTGAGGAACCCCATAAGCATTCACCACATCACTGAAATTCCCTCCACCAAAACACGAGAACCTCGCAGCCCTTTCAATGAAACCAGAATCAGTAGGAAACTGAGATAAACTCTGAGGAAAAACACCTTGTCCATTCGGTAAAAAACCATCCCCTTTCATCATATTATTAGCCTGGTTCCAACCAATTTCAAGTGTTCCATGATCATGACCACCCCTTCCAAAACCAAACCCATCTTTCCTAATTCCAATTGTATTTGAAGAACTCCCATTAATGTCACAAAATCCCAAGTTTTGCGAATTCGCGGAATGGTCCCAAAAGTTAGGACTAAATGAGTCCACCATTGAGGCAGATGAACATGATGAAGAACCAATCAAATCCCCTCTATTCATACTCATAGAATTCCCAATTGAAACCAACCCAACAGATGAATTTGCACCAAATCTCCAATCAGGTGGCATACCACTAGAATAACTCATTGGATCCTCCTCATTTCCATCCACCTCAAACTTTTCTTTGTCACTCATATCAAACTATCTTCAACAAGTGATATTATCAACTAGTAAAAGACAACAAAATCAATGAAAATTTCAAAGAAGTAGTAAAAGTAAACAAAAATGAGTAAAGTAGAAAGCGAAGAAAAGGGTCAAAGAAAAGCAGAGAGACAAAGAGAAAGAGGAAACAGGATGAAATAAATGAAGAGTGAAAATTGCCAAAGAGCTGAAACAAAATCCAAGTACCAAAAAGATGTACCAAATGTTCACACGAGTTTAGCAGCTACCATTTCCAAAGCTTGTAAGTACCAAATTATCATAATAGAAGGACCCCCCCTCCCTAAAGAAAGAAAGAGAGAGAAAAAAAAAACAATAAAAAGAGTATAAAAAAGAACTGAAAAGAAGTCTTTAGAAACAGTCAATTATGCAAACAACATTGATTTCAGCATAATAAATAACCTCATTCAAACCCTAGTCAGAAACAAACCAAACACTTCAAGAGAGAGAGAGAGAGAGAAAACAGAACAAACCCAAGTTTATTTTTAAAAAAAATGAAAACTAAAAAAGGACTTAACGTTAAATGAAAAAGTAGGAAGAGAAAGATACCCATTTTCTGATCCTGTGCTACTTTTAGCACCCTGTCTTCTATTGAAGCTTTTTCCCACAAATCAAAAGAACTTTATTCAAAAATCAAACCTGCAGTTCCCTTGTGTGTGCTTTTTATAGAGAGAAAAATCTATAAGCTTGGATTTTTATTTTAGCTGAATTTTTAAGGTAAGAAAACCAAAGTACTAACTACTAGTATAATTTGAAGGAAGGATAGTGAGTGGAGAGAAAAGGGTAATGGCAAAGTAGTGTTGATTTATATACCTCACTCCCTCACGCTTACATAAAAAAGAGAGCTTTTGATGATTAACCACCGCCACTGCTATTGTAAAATACTTATAAATAATCAAAAGACCTGCCCTTTAAGCACCTCTTCCTCAACTTTGAGAAAGTTATAATCATTGTTAATTTTCATTTTATTGGATTTATTAAGCAGTGCTCCCTCCGTTTCAAAATATAGAGGTTATTTTACCAAATTATCCTAATCAACTATTAATTTGTTTATCATTAAAGAAAATATAATATTTTAGAAGTAGTTTATATAATATTTAATTGAATGGTACAATTGAAAACAAAAGGTTGGAAATTGAAAATGACATTCATTTTAGAACAGTTTTTTTACTAAAATGATACTTATTTTAAAACGGATGGAGTATGTAGTAGTCAATGTATATGTAAACTTTTTTAATTTACATTTATTTTTAGAACATTAATATTTGTACATCTATTTAATGACAACTTTTGTGACAATCATGTTTTTCTCTTTTTTTATTGGTCGAAAACAATTGAGAGAAAAAAATTAAGAAAGCGAATAAGAATAACATATGAGCATGAGAGCTAAAGTTGTCTAAAGATCGTTGTACAAATATTAGTTCTTTTGTTTTTAATCAAAGTTTGTTAGAACAAACATGAAGTTCCAAATGTAGACTAGAGATACTTGAGATGTTTTAACCTAAAATCAAAGTTTATTAGAACAAACATGAAGTTGCAAATGTAGACTGACTAGATACTTGAGATGTTTTAACCATTTGATTAAGAGTTTGATCATAGAGCGATGTGTATCACAAGAAGAAGAAAACAACATAAGTTGAGATAATAGTTTAACAATTTGTTTTTATAACGAGAGATAGAATTAAATTAACTTTGGGGATCACAATACTTACTCTTTCTCAAATTTTCTCTGTCTCTGATTATTATATCTTTTACAATATCAGTGTAATATTTATTATTCTTTTTTATTAACATACTTTTATTTATTATTACCTCTATTCATTTTTAATTGTTAGCTTTTGACAATTTACACAAACTAATACATTCAATAAATGTCACTACTTTTGATACAATAATTTACACTTTTACTATAATAACCTTATTCATTTAATATCTCATTTCATAATTTTTCTCTATGTAATAAATAAGTAAGAATAATATTGGTAAAACAACATGTAATATTGCATTGAACTTCGAAAGCGATAGTTAAATAAAAACAAAAACATTCTGCAAAAGAGACACTTAAAAAGGAATGGATGAAGTATATTTTAATCATCTATTACTACTTTATTAACCATAATTGTTGGTTTATATGGTGCACAATAATAAGCGCTAGAGGGAATGAATAACGTTTTTCAAATTTCAAAATAGTTTAACGAAATCGTGATTAAAAAGTTTATGACTTTTCAGATTTGTGTACAATAATGATAACAAAAAATAAGACAATTATTAAATCACTAAGATTCAATATTGAATTGAGAGGTTCAAATGTTGAATCTTAATAAGAACGTCAAATAACAATAATCAACAATACAATTCACAAAACTAGACAAACTCACACCAAACCTAATTGCAATAAATCAAACTAACACTAAGGAGCACAAGGTATATGAATTAGTGATTTGAAACTTAATTGAAGTTTAATTGTGATAAAATTGAATTTGAAAAGAATCTTAATTCAATTAATTAAGATTAAGTTAAGTAGGAATAATAATCATAATCAAATAGCTCCAAACATTAAAATTCATATACAAATAATAAAGCAAAATCAAAGAGAAAAGTGGAGAGAAGAACACCAGAGTTTTAATAGTAATTCCCCCTTTCGTCCTCGCTTCGGGGTATGTCTACTCCTCTTGATAGAATATGTCTCCATCAAGGATTTCCGTTACCGTTGAAATTTGATTACAATTGTTATGATTACAAAGAATTCTCTCGATAACTCTAATCTTCAATCCTAAGCAACCACAACCCTCAATCTTCAAGCAATCATTGTAATTGGTGATTCTCCAAGTCTTTGAAACTCAAACTCTCATGCAATCCTTGAAGTTCTTCACCTCGAACTCTTCTTTTCTATGTCCGGAGCTTGGACCCCTTAAACTTGACAAGATTAGAAAGAACCCCCAATTCCCTTGGAGGTGAAAATAAATCACTCTCTTGATTCCCAATCAAGTTCCTTAAAAGAAACCAATCTACAATCCCTATAGCACTCTATCAATCTATGACTCAAAAACCACAAAGATTCTTTGAAAAAGTGTTTAATCTGAAGAACAAATGGAGAGAGAGGTTTGAAGACTCTAGAATGATGGTTGCAATTGATTCAGTAATATTTTAGGCAAAAACAATGTAGTGATTCAAATCAGGTAGTATGTGATTCGATTCAGACATGTGTAAATGGACAAATATGGAGCTATGAATGTTGATACGAATCAGGGAATATGTGAATCGAATCAGGGCAACCCAAATGAAGGTTGATACCAATCAAAGAACTGTGATACGATTCAACAAGACAAAACACAAGACCAGAGAAAATTAATGATACGAATCAAGATATTTTAATTTTAATCACAACTGATACGATTCAAAGAATCATGAATTAAATCAAACTACATGTAAACTTGTTTAATTTACATTTGTTTTTAATCAAAGTTTATTAAGACAAACATAAAGTTACAAATGTACTAAACTATATACTTGAGACTTTTAACCATTTCATTAAGAGTTCGATCATAGAGTGATGTGTATTAGGAAGGAAAAAAAATATGTTAGAGATAGTCTAACAATTTTTTTTTTTTATAATGAGATAGAATTCAATTAACTTTGGATGGAGTACAAGGATACTCTCATTTACAATACTCCTTCCCTTTTTAAATTAGATGTCTTATTTTCTAATTTTCTTGTTTTAAATTTTTGTTCTTTTTATGATATCAATACAATATTTTATTATTATTATTTTCATTAGCATACTCTTATTTATTCACTTCAATCATTTATTCACTTCAATAAGGATGTTTTAATAGATGACACATAATTTATCATTCAAATCAATATTTTTTTTTTAATATCCACGTAAAACTCAAATGAAACATCTAATGTAAGACGAAGGAAGTAAAACTTATAGTAAGTACTCTCTCACGTAACTATTACAAGTAAAAACACGAACCTTCATTTATTTTTTCAAAAAGCAAATGCAACCGTCGAACAAGATACTACAAGGTTGAGAAAATATCTTCCAACAAGTGACCTCTTGTGGAAGTGGCAAATTAAAAAACACCAACCTTCGTGATTGTTAAGATTTAGTTTTGTGTAATTCATTTTTCAGAGTTCATGCAAAACATAAGTAAAAGTTACTAAATTTTCCTTTTTGATATGCAGTGGAAAAATCCATTCAATTATCTTCATTATATATTTTTGAATTATATGAAGGGTGTATTAAAAAAGGCTTTTATAACCTATACAACATTGCATAGGTTAACTTACAATAAATACACCATTTTGTTAAGAGAAATGTGAACTTGTACCCTTAAGACACAAGTTTAGAAGCTAAATATAGAAATAATGTATTGGAATGCGTGTATTAAATTTAATTTTTATTGTTTTAATGAATTGAATGCACAAATTTTAAGAAAATATTTCTTTTTTTGGATTTCTTAACACGTGCCCTAAGGGCACAAGTTATCACTACCCTTTTGTTAAACACAAATTAACATGTTAAGGAACAAGTTAGCATGACCCTGGTAGACAAATGCTAACTTAGGACATAAGTTAACATGTGTTAACATATTACCATTATAAGTATAAACAATCACCTTCATGATTTTTAAAATTTAGTTTTGTCTAATTAATTTTGCAGACTTTATGCAAAACATAAGTAAAATTTACTAAATTATCCTTTTTGATAAGTAGTGGAAAACACACATTCAATTATCTACATTAGTTGTTTTTTAATTAAATGAGATTTATATTCAAAATGATAGCATTAAATATGTCAAAATGGTCAATTTTTACTTATAATAACGATCTAAAGATCTCGTTTGTTATATATTTCTCCGAAAATGATTTTTATAGTGTACATTATCTTTTCGGCTATAATTTTTTTATAATTTTTTAAAAGAAAGTTTCAAATGAGAAATTGTTTGGAATAGATTCTCATAAAAAATCATTTTTAGTATTTCATCATTTTTGAACGACATTTTACGGATTATAAATTTTTTTAAAAAATGCTTAAAATAAGAAACTATTTAGTTTAGCTTCTCATAAATATCAATTTTGAGTGATACCTTATTGAAAAAATATATGACTTTTATATGTTAATTCTCTAATAATGCATATCTAAGTTGATGAATATTAAAATTACTCTTTTAATTTAGGCTTAATTACAGTTTTGGTCCTCCTATTTTCATCATTTTGCAAAATTGGTCCCCTTGTTTTAAAATTCGACAATTTTGGTCCCTCTATCACATATTTTGTCTAAAATATTATGATATGATATGTTTTAAATGAAGTTTTAAAGGAAATTTTATTACAATTTCATCAATGTTAATCTTTTTCTATCTTCAAATCATGTTCCACAACATTTAAAATTTATCACATCACATTTTTATAGTTATAAAATATGATGGAGGGACCAAAACTGTCAAATTTTAAAATAGGGGGACCAATTCTACAAAAAAGTGAAAATAGGGGACTAAAACTGCAATTAAATCTTTAATTTATAACAAATGAGTTTAAAATAACTTTCATTATCTTTTAGTATATTTTCATTAAAAAAACATTTTTTGAAATACAAAGAAAAATTAAATATTTTAAAATTTGTAACAAACAAACTCTTAATATGATCCTGAGATAATCTTAACAATTAGCTCGGTAGAGGAAGAGACAATTCCACTAATCAAAGTAAACCATATTAGATGTCCTACCAATTTTCCAAACAAACCAACCCAAGACACCCTCTTAATCTGAGAAACTAAAGAATTACAGAAATGAATCTACATGTTTGTTTGTGTGTAGGATATTTGGTTTACATACCAAGATTACAATCCATCATGTAGATAAAATTTTAAAATATTGTCAAAACTAAAATGATAGAATACTATCATTGTATAATTCAGCAACAATCAATTATCTCATTAAATGAGATCGACAACATGAATTAAATTAAGTTATAGTGTTATGTCATAAACCATATTCCAATCTAATTCATTCTTTAAATATTTCTTAATAATTTTTCGTATTGTCTATATAAATCTTCATATATATGTCTAGTTATCTGACTATCATCCATCTGATCTACTATTCTTACTACATAATCTACATGTTTTTTCTTTAGTCTCTGTGTTCCGAAACTATCTTAAATCTATTGATGATCCCCCAACTCTCTAATATTGTCATTTTTAATTATATTTTATCTAGTCTTATCATACATCCAACACAATATCATTATCTTTGTTACACATATTGTATTCCAGTTTTGGTTCTTCACCGTTCAACGCTATGTTCCATACAACATAAGACATTAATTTAATGTCTTTCTTATTTTATTTAAGTTGTTAAGTTACCAAATGTTCAACTTTAAAGTGATAATCATAACAGTTTGAGCTTGCAACTGACATTGCCAACTCTTACATGGGTTGTTTTTCTCTTTATCTTATTACATTGTCCTTTATTACACATTGGAAGAAGTGCGTGAGATCTTTAATATGGGTTTCTGTTGTTTTGGTCAAGGCCCCCAAATCTAGCTGGGTCATCTCTCCTCATTTCTTTTTTGCCTTGTGTAGTATATTAAATTAAATATATCATAAACTATATAAAAACAAGCCATATGGGTCTTGCACTGTGGATTTTTATTAACGTTAGGTTCATTGTCTAGGTTCTTAGGGAGAGAGAGGAAAAAACATGAAAAGAAGATACATTGTCTATGGTATCTCATTGTGATAATTAACCTGTAGTACCTTATATGCATCTTACTTTCTTGTTTGTTTGTACTGCCTATGGAAACAGAAAAAAGCAGTTTGTAGAATTAATGTCTAGCATGAATAATGTTTTTGGTACAAGTGTAGCATGTATAAATAATCCCGAATAGTATAATATTTGATATAGATCGACCACGCTGTTTATGTCGATGAGAAAATAACGAAAAATCGATGCTTAAAATTCCAAGATTATTTTTGAGAGCTTGGAGTTAATAAGGAGAGGGGTATCAGTAATTGTAATTCATTTATTTAAAACATTTAGTAATGATTCTTCATGTCTAGATGTAAGGAAAGTTTGAGACAACATGAAAATTAAAGGGTTGGTGATCATCATGAAACAAGTTATAGTTTAACTAGAATGTCGAAATCTTTTGCAAGTTACCACTTATTTTAGAATGATTTTTGAGTATTATTATTAACGAAATACTACAGCTAGTTTTTTTTTTTTAGGGAAACAGTTAATTTGTTTTTGTTAGAAAAAAAAAGTTTGCAATTAAAAGCTAACAAGTGCAAAGAAACTACAAACCTGGAAATGTTACTTTAATTTTTCTCTTTTCTTTTTGAAGGAATAAAATTTTCCTCTTAAAATTTGAAATATTGTTTTTAAAAACTCGGTATCCGATCAAAGAATCGACTAATCCGAGGGGACCAATCCCACCGCCCACTTGTGGAGAGCCCGTTTAAAGCCAGAGCAAGCTCTGCATGGACGCCCACTTGCGGAGGGCCCGTTTAAAGCCAGAGCAAGCTCTGCATGGACTTAGTCCACCGAAATTGACACTAGAGGGAATCGAACCTGAGACCTTTGGAGGAGCAAATTCCAAGATCACAAACCAACCACTAGGCCAACCCCAAATGGGTTTAATTGCAATGCAACATTAATTATCGGTTTCTCAATAATACCCTTACGTATTTATTACAGAGAAAAAAAATAGAATGAAATAATAAATGTTCAAGGGTATTATAGAAGACAGAAAAAAACAAAGAATTTCATAAAAAATAACAAAATTTATTGATTTTTTGGTATATGTAAATTCCTCAAAAACGAAAGTATTGTGAAACGAATGAAGTATATTTTTAGTTTTTTTAACATTGCTATAAAGTTCCTTAAGAAAACAAAAACATATGATCTAAAGCTACAAGACTTTTAGAAAAGAAAAATGCTAACAAATATTTTTAAGGTACTCCTTTGGATAACTATTATAAACATATGATATTTTTAATGAGATACATAACTTATTCAATTATTCCAAAAAAACAATATTTTTTTATAATAGTAATTTGACGATGTATTGTTTAAACATTTAAAAATAATAACTTTTTTTAGAAAATTATGTAATTATGATTTTTATGTGTTTGATTTGTATTTTCTAGACAATTATTTTTGTAGATTTTTTAAACAATGTCCTTACGATATTTGTTAGTCCGACCTAAAAAATATACAAAACCATTATCTTAATAGGCAACCCATTATCTCTAAGGCCCATAAATGCACATCCGGTAGGTAAAATGTGTATTCTCTCCGTTTCAAAATGTAAGCAAAATAAACTCAATTTCTTTGTCCCAAAATATATGAAAAAAGACAAACTTTTATTTTTTTTAATATTGTTTTTTTAAAAAACGATATTTTTCAAGAAAAAGTTTTGCTTATTTTTATGAAATTAAATGTAAATTACATTTAATTTTCTCCATAACCAATGGTCAATGAAAATTGTTTTTACATCTTCACATAAAACTTATTCCAAAAAAACACAAAAAACAACTTATTCCAAAAAAACACAAAAAACTATACTAACGCATAAAACTTAGTTTTCTTAATAAGTGTGATTTAAATTTTTTTCTTATAATTTGAGATGGGGGAGTATTTAATTTAGGAATTATATCTCAGATGTATGTTTGATAAGAAAAAACGTATGTCAAATATATAATTACTTGATGTGTATTAGGGGCCTAAAGATATTAGATTTTTTTTTGTGGTGGCCGGAGTTTGAATCCCGGACCTTGCATATTTTATGCATTGTTTATACCAACTGAGCTATGCTCACGGGGACAAAGATATTATATTAAAAATGCTCAAACATTATCATCACTAAATCAACATTAAATTACCACTTATGCGTTATAATTAAATACTCATTTTGTACTAATAAGACTTTAGGCTTGGTAAACTTTTAGTAGGAGTACTACTGTTTATATTTTCAATTTGTGGAAAGAAAGTCAAGAAGTCTAGTAACAGAGATGCAGTGCAGGGTATGAACGCAGTACTTTTTAATGAACATGTTCTATTTTTTAACAAACTTTGACCGTCTCTTTTATTTGTTTTTATTGAAAATACTAAAGAGTGTCCTTGGAGTTTTGAATAAATGAACAAAAATAAAAATTTTGTGTTAGAAAGTGATAAAAAGTGATCAAGTTAACTTTTAAAAAGTTTACTAATTGTTGTTTTCAATGTAAAACTATTAATTTTGGTTACCCTAACCATTGCCTTCAGGGCAATCGTTAACAGAACCCTTTCTTGATTCTTGTGTCATTATTAGTTGGCGTTGGGAACTGCATTTTTGCAAATGTTTAAGAGAGGTGGAATCTCATAACCAGTCTTTTATTGTTTGGATATTATAATCCTCTTCTTTTTCTTTTTAAATTTCTCCTAACCATAACTACGATTATGAAGGAGATTTGTCTTAGATTTAAGTAAGTGGTTTAGTTTTACATCACCTAGGAATAAACTTTCAGTTTATTTTGTGGGTGTTTTTGTTCCTTTTGTTTTCTGCTTGGTTGCAGGTTAATACCGATGCTCTAGCGTTCATTCTTGTATTTGATCTATTATATTGCTTTTTTCTCTTATATATATATTGTATTATTTTGCTTTAAAAAAAATTGGACAATTCAAATTAGTTTGGTATGTTTAAATGATTATAAGTTAAAAATAAAACATTAAAATCATATATATATTCGATGAAGATCGAAAGATTATCGACACATGACTAATTGCGGGTTGGCCTAAGGGTTAAGCCACCAAAGCAAGGGCTTTAGACCTAAAGATTTTGGATTTAGACCTAAAGATTTTGGGTTAAAAAAGGCCTCAAAATAAACCAATTTAACTATAAGCATATAATGTGACAAATTAATAATCAATATTAGTTTAGCTTAGTTAGTCAATTTTATGACCTCAAATCCTTTTGGTCCTAAATTCAAATCTTGGATTCAACAAAATTTAATTTATTATGCTTTTAATGAGCATTATGTTAAAAAAAATAAAAAAATTCCAAAAGGTCTCATCATAAAACTTCTTTTAGGCCTCTTGATATGTTGGGCCGACATTGCGGGAAAATTTGACATAAAAAATCCAATTTAAAAAATATCATCGGTAAATATTGGTAAACAAAAATGAAAAATAGACAAAAGTAAATAATAATATTAATAACTTTTAATACTTTTGTCCCAAAGTATATTCTTCAAGCACATTCCAAATTATTAGATACATTTTATATATTTATTCCAACACACTCCTTGTTAATACTCTTAAATTATTTTCATAGATAAAAAAAATATAAAATTGGGTTTTTCATACGTTATTTTCACATAAGTAATCCTATTGTAAATATCATATACTAAATATAAATACCTCTTTTAAATGGGATTCAAATATTGGATTAACCCATCGTGAAAGTCTAATCATTTCCACTATAAAGAAGTTTATAAATAGTGTGAGAGGTAGTATAATGTGTATATAACTTAAATGGGAAGTTTCTCAAAAAAAAAAAATTTAAATGGGAAGTTTTTTTGACTAAATTAACATGGACAATTGTTAAATGTACAGATTAGTGGAAATCCTTTCTATTTCTTTATTAAAAATCTGAAAATCTTGTTTGTATCATACAAATGAGTACATGGTATGAGAAACTATAGACAAACATGGAGAGGGATGTAGTCCAAGGGAGAAAAGATTAGAAAAGCCAACAGCCTTATGGAAAAGGGTTTTGATTCCTTATTAGTACCATATATGTTTTATTATTATTTATTGTATTTTAGAAAGGCCAAGACCTGAGCAAATTGAGGGTAGCCACCTGTATATGATTGTGTGCCATTTTATGTGTATTCCTTTTTGATTGGTTTCATTCCATGTTAAAAAAAATAATTAACAACTTAAGAACTTAGAAATATAATATTAAGTTAATAAAATACAATATTATTACTTATATATTAGTGAGAGTTGGTTCATGGTTGGCATGGCTCTGCTTTTGAAAAAGTTAAATAGCAAGCAACCAAATCTCATCCAAATCACCGTGGGATAGGAGTTGGGGATTCGAGATCTCTTAGGCAGAGCTTTGCAATTTTTTTATTTAACCTTAATTAATCAAAGACTGTTAATTTGATTATTTGTCCTTGCCCATACTAAGTAACAAATGAACATGGTCCAATGCATGATAAAATTATGTCCTGAAAATACCATTTGCTCTTGTGTTATAATAATTTTAAAAACGCATGTTATGAACTTATGATTAATCATGTGGATTTGTATTTGTATATATACTTGTACGTCATGCTTTGCTTCAATTATATTAACATGCTTCTGCAGTGGTTTTGTCTTCAACGTTTGTTTCGAAACCAAATCATTAATGTGAATATATTCAACACAGTATGTGGTCATTCGTTGGAATACAAGGGAAGGTGACATTTGCTTTTAAATTTCTTCAGAATATTATTCCTAATGGCTTTTGGGAAAATAGTAAATTTTTGGACTGTGCTTGTGTGGGACATCTTTTAAAATAGATAGCCTCAGGCTACATATAATTACTTATTTATGTCTCTTACAATTATCTTTTAGAATTACTGTAATTTTTTTTTTATCCTTTTAAAGTTGGAGACAATCTAACGGACCCAGTTCGTCAATGATTCCACTCATTCATGATAATGTGATGAAATAAGAATGAATCAATGTTTGATTGGTGTATAATATGTTGGTTATCATGATTGGTGAGTTGTCGTCTATTTGTGATTGGTTATGTGAAACGATATGGTTTCTTGTGGTGATAAATGTTGATGATGATTTTGGTGATGACTTTGTTGTAACTCATCCTCTAAGACTTTCTTGATCTTATTTTCAGCCAAATAAGTCGTAATCTTGTTCCAAGCATCTTGCTCAGACATCATGATTATCTTCAACATTCCACCAGTTGGGGGAATCAAGTATTTCACAATAGGTTCTATGTCAGGTATCTCCCTTTACCACATGAAACCATGAGTGGGGTGAAGCCTTACACAACTCACATCTGTCTGGTTAGTGCAACCAGATTATGCAAAAGAACATGACACAGTATTTGCCAAATTTTTCTCAAAGCTTTTCCTTGTGACTAACTTTAGCAAGAAAATAACTTTGATCTGCTTCAATATTTTCAACCATACCATCATCCCTCTAGATCGTAACTCTTTAATGCATAGATGACAGAGCAACACCTATTCTATGTATTCATTTTCTTCCTAGGAGCAAGTTGAAATTAGCTTTTGATGGTACCACCATGAACGAAGTTGATATGGTAACAGTTCCCACAGTTAAATTTACTTGGAGAGCGCCAAGAGAAAGTCCAGCTTTTCCTTCATAGTTCGACAAAACTATGTTATGAGGTTTCAGATCTGTGTCAAATTTTCCAATCTTCATAAGTAAAGACCAAGGCATTAAATTGACATCAACATCACCATCTACCAACACTTTGTTAACTCTAATATCATTAACTTTGGCTTGAATTAACAATGGTTTGAGATGGCCTTTCATAGAACCATTTGATTTTTTAAATATGGTTTTCTGTTCATCATCACAACCATAATTTGTTACAGAACAATGTTGGAACAAGGGTGTTTCACAAGTCACCTATTGAGTTTTGACAATAATAAGGTATTAAAAATAATCAATTGGATATGCTAAACAATTTGTTCAAGTGTGCAGGATCCATAATCAAAGTACTATTCTTAGAGATTCTGATTGAACAAGTTCAAGAGCAAAGGAATTTATTTGAAGCTTAAAGCATATGGAAGAATGAGTCTGAAGAACTGCGTCTGAAGAAACAAGTCTGAAGAAGAGCTCCTGAAGACACGTCATCAGAAGCAAGAACATCAGAAGCGCTGATCATCAGAAGCATATCTCGCCAGAAGCTAC
>Ga0228711_1003280_pt1 | contig 25111 bp, 7 predicted proteins | sample MedpolnodulmetaG_2_FD_177996 | JGI IMG/M metagenome (GOLD analysis project Ga0228711, IMG submission 177996) | Root nodule microbial communities from Medicago polymorpha collected in Santa Monica, California, United States - brown nodules | ecosystem: Host-associated > Plants > Roots > Nodule... | reverse complement strand
CTAAAAATGCTGATGGAAAATTTTATAGGGACTAAAAAGTGTGATTTTATTTTGTAGGGACTAAAAACAAAACTGTGAATATTTATAGGGACTAAAAACTTATTTAACCCTTTACAAAATAAAGTATATTAGTTACATGTACACTTTATCTGTTACAGAAACAACATTCTAATGCTCCCCCTCAAGCTGATGAAGGTATTTACCATTCCCAGCATGTATACAATATTCCGGAACATGGTACTGCTTGGCCCTTTGGTAAGTACATCAGCAAGTTGACCCTGTGTGTTTACATAGGGAGTACATACAGACCAGTCCACTTTCCAAGTTTTCTTCGATAAAACGTCTATCAGCTTCAAAATGATTTGTTCTGTCATGCTGCATTGGATTATGAGCAATATTATTTGTAGATTTGTTATCACGACAAAGTCTCATTGGCCCATCCTATGTGATCGTCCAATCTTCATGGATGATCTTTAGCCAAAGTAGTCTACATAGGCATTTTGTGCTGCGGTAGGCCCATGAATAGTCGGTATACGCGAGAGCCTAAGGAAGAACATTAAATTAATTAAAGATTTACTGACTTGTGATTATGTCTAAATGTATTTAGTTATATGAATACATTCTGTATCTGTTATAGAATAACCATTCTGACATCATTTACTAAGATGCAAATACCGTCTGTATCTGTTACAAGCAAAGATTCTAACATTATTTACCAAAAATAAAAAAATAAACATTCTAGCGCTCTGATATCATTTTACTAATTCCATGGCAGTAGTGTTGCGAACTAGTTGAAGACCCTCTATTTTGTGATTTTTGTGCCTAAAAGGCTTCCGATGTCTCTTAAACAAAAATCGACATTTGGATTCCAATGAAAAGATAAATTTAAACTTCGAACTTGATATCATTCAAACTCTTGGTATCATTGAGGCACACAAAAACACCAAAAGGAATATACATTTGTGGGCTGGCTTCACCGTATCTCATACGTCTGTTGGCTGTAACGGGTTTACAGAATTTCTTAATTTTGCAATATCTTAAGTTGTAACACATTTTAAGGCATCACTACCTTTGTAGGGTATCAAACGTCCACAAATACAGAAGATAAAGAATAAAATGTCATATTCATCTGATCTTCCAATCTTTTAAAGCCGATCACACAGATCATACAGCCATCTGATCTTCTAGTTGTTATGCATTTGGGTAATTCTAAGCATCATTACTGATAAAGACATCTTGATTTCTTGTGCCTCAGGAATTGTGAGGGGCATTGACACAGTCAAAGGCATGCTCTATGTGATTACACCTGTGCCATTTGTTTCTCTGAAAAAAGTCAACCTCTTGCTACAGGGTGATATCCAAATTCCTACTGATTTATTGCAGGTAAGAAATTGTTTTTTTGTATCCGTTCCTTCTTCTCAACATTAACTTGTAGAAACAAATTAACAAAATGATACCTTGTTAAAAAAGTGTTATCAAACAGCTTTATTATGTTGTCTTGCAAATTTGATAATTTGTCATAAAGCGCGTGGTGTCAAAGTCAAACATTAGAAAAGGATGTTAACATGTATGTGTGTTTGTGTGACTGTACTTGAAAAAATCTATAATTTCATAGGTAGCCAGGATCGAGTCCCAACTCGTAGGATCGCACGATCTTACGTGCCTCAGCCACTCCGTTACCCTAAACCTATACTTCTTAACATCAATCTTGTTCAAGTGTCTTGAAATCAATCGAATCACCCATGTTTCAAACTTTCAATGTAATTCATTTTCTTATTTCATTTTTTTTAGTCCGTGTAGGGAAAGGTGTAATGGTTTATTATTATTGTCTATGTTTTATAAATAATATCATGATTAACGAATGCATGTTCTAATGTAAAAAACATTACTTCTTTTCAGGTCCAAGGACGCTTATCACCTTACATATCAGAGAATGTATTGAATATAACCTAGTTATTATCATGAGTTAGCCAATCTTCCCTAGTTTTCTTTTTCATGGAAGCAGTAGCACATGGATTATAGTTTATATATGCCTAATACAATCTTTATTTTCGTTTTTATGATTATGCAAATTTGCCACTTCAAATTGTTGCGGGATTGATTACGTATATTCTACTTACTGCAAATGGTTCAAATACAACGTACAAGCTATCATCAATCCAATTCCTAATTTAAATTAGACACGGTGATTTGTTTCTTTCTTTTTGGTTACAGATATGGTGATTTGGTTTGTTTTTCAGTTTAATGGCTATGTGTTGTTAATATTAAAAGATGCTTGTGCATCCAATATATTTCGTCAATGCGTCATGTCATAATATTTCATTCCATAAACATATGTACAGATACTTATATGTTGAGATTTTTTTTTTTTAAAAATATTTTTTTTTTTTTTTTTTTTTTTGAGGAAAAAAGTATTTTGAGATATAATTGAATCTTTGTATAAAACTCTTATTGCTAATGATTTAATAACTAAATTTTCCGTTAAAAAAGACTAATAACTGAATTTTAGTTATATACATCTCAATTTGTTTTTACACACGTCAGCGTAGATCGAGTCAAAATTAGCTTTGGGGGTTGAAACTGTCACAGATGCAAAACTTAGGAGACGGTTTTGTAGTTTTTTTCTTAGGGGACCAAAATCACAACTTTGAAAAAGTTAGGGGATTAAAACTGCTATTAAGTTTTTTTTTTTTTGGAAACATACTCACGATGTTTTACTTATGAGTGGTTGTGATGCATTACTTAAGTTCACGATGTTTTTATTTCTTGGGAAATTATTGTTAAAATAATAGAACAAATTGGTTTTTTTTTTTTTGAGGGAATAGAACAAATTAGTTATTATAAACAGTTTTAACAAGTTTTTTTTAGAGAGAAAAACATCACATTCTCAGTAAATTTTCTTTTGGGTCATTTTTTGATTTAGTATCATCTATCTCTATTTTTTTCTCTCTCATTATTTTAATCTAAATAAGTGAAATCCACATATATAAGTTTTTTTTTTGGTTTTTTTCTTCTCTTAATTTCGTCTTCTCAGTGCGGTGGTGTTGTGTTGTTTTTTTTGTCTTGTGCATCATTGTTTGATTTTCCGTCTTGTTGCGGTGTTCATTTGATTTCTATTGAAGGAAATAAATTCTCTCATTTGAAATTCTCTTAATTTCTCTCAATTGTTGCATCTTAACCATCAAATATGAAAAATGAGAAAAAATAATAAAGAAATGAGACATTTAATTTGATGGTTTAGATGTAACAATTAAGAAAAATTGAGAGGATTCTAATTCAGAGATTTAATTCACCCTATTGAAATATCGACTTCGGTCAATTACAAATTTAATCAATGATCTGAGCGTTGACGTCACAGATTCGGAGACATGAGTATTATGATCACTTTGATTTTATCGTATTATTTGTAAGCATTTTATCGTTGTATGCTATTAACTTGGGTGATGTATGTTTGGTTGTGAATTTATCTTTTACGATTTTAAGAATGTTAAATATAGGATAAATATATGGTTGCATTTGATGTACTAGTTTATCAATTTAAATGAATGAATATCGTTTTATTTTTTGTAGAAAAATAAAAAAAAATTGTTGGACCATTCGAATAAAATAATGATACATTTCTTCAATAGTGTTATTATATGACCCCACACAAAATAATTAATTTTCTTTGACATGTTTTTGCATACTCACTGGGCAAACAAATACCACCTTCTTTCTTGGAAATTTATTTCAAATCCGAACATGTGAATCACTCCGCTACTCAAAGTTAAATATTTTTTTTTAGGTGATTATTTTAGTACAGGTCTTGGTCACAATCCATGTTATGTTTGACGTGGTCCTCTGAGGTGCGAAGGATTATCTTCCGTGTGGATTCAAATCGAGCAAAAGTTCGGGTGAGAATATACCAATGTGGAATCAGCCATGGTTGCCTGATGCGGGGTCGTATATTTCCGGTTTCCCAACAACAATTAACATGGCCTAACATTACCTTGTCAGAGCTATTAACATCACATGCTAAGCAATGAAATGTGGGGTTCGTCAATATTTTCTTTGATTATGGATTAAGTTTTATCTTGTAAAAAAAAAACACTATCTGTCACATTTTTTCCTTATCCTTCGACATTAAGATGGGAGAGTGCATGCCTAGATCCTTAGACATTTTTTCCTTATCCTTATACGGACACTTGAGTTTCGTCGACTAACATAAAACGTGATATCCAACCACTAATGAAGGATCATAATAAACTAACGAAATTATACTTATTAAAGTCATTGTTTTCTACTCTCTAAAAAAAGTCATTATTTTCTCATGAACAAAAATAATATATGTATGTATCAAGATCATTATCTTATCATGACTTTTTCTTTTCTTCCAAACACACCTTTCATTGATCCGGTTTCAGTTTTATCCTTCTTTAATAATCTAACTTTGGATTTTCACGTCGCTTTTACCCTTTCAATTCTCTTTCTCATCTCCTCTCCTACCCAATTTCTCTCTTCTCTTCAAACTCCCATAGTCTTTTTACTCATCAATCCATACACTTTTTTTGAGTTTCTGGCGAGAATGAGCTAGAGTTGAACATGAATGTGCATATTCATTTCAACCTTGACTCCTTCTTGTTAAAAAACTACTTTTAATTCTTGCATTTCAAGTATCTTTCCTAGATTTTTCTTCTTCTCTTAGTTTGTGATGTAAGTAGATCACCAATTGTAACAACTTTTTTATTTACACACTTACTTTCTTACATTTCAAATTTTAACAACTTACATTTAAAGATTTTTTTTTGAAGCTTTCCTTTAAAGAATTATGTCATTATGATTGCCACTTGTTTTTTATTATTAATTTTTTTATATATATATTCACCCATATCAAATATTTTGCATATGTTTGCTCATATTATTCGGATGATAATATGCACAATCTCTCTGATCTTGCTTGCCTCATAAATTTGTTTGATCGTGCACATATATGCTTTACAAAATTGTTTAGTTGTACTGTCCTAACAAAATTTTGTTCCATTTTCTTTAAAATCAACAACCTTATTAGCATCATTGGTTGTTCATGGTTGTAAAATATATATGTTAGAACTTTGATAATGTTTTTTGCTTCAATAAACTTAAAATACCAGCAACCCTGGTTGGTAATCTTTATGTCAATTGCATATTATAAAATTCAGTCATGCATGACAAATTAAACATATAACTTTTTTTTTTTGGAGAATCTCAACAATAAATTATGTCAAGAGAATAAAATATCTAAGCTTCTTTTAACTAAATTTAATTATAGTGTAACAAAATCCTGTATAATGACAAGGTTTCTTCCACATTTGCTGAATCAAACAAAACTAGAAACTATGACTAACTATCGACTAATAACTTGAATTGATGGTTTATGAGAAGAACTTGTAATCCTTGAATTGAAGAATAATTTGTCTCAAAGAACCTATTGGGGCTAGTACCATTAACAAGACGCCAAGCACAATGCAGACCTGTAATGCAATAAAACGAGTTTTAAAACCTCAATAAATTACTTAAATAGAAAAAGAGTTATCAAAGAACTTTCTTAATAAATTACTTAAATAGAAAAAGAGTAATCAAACAGCTTTCATAATATCAATTCACAATACCATACCCAATTTACTATCCAAGACAAGCCAAATCTCTTAGGTTTGTAAAGTTTAAGCCATATGATACATGGAATCTGCAATCATAACAATATAAGATTAAACAAATTTATGCCGGTTAACTTGGTAAATAAATCAATCATTGCTTTTACTTACAAAATATGATGTTGGTGCAAAGGCAAAACCTCCTAGAAATCCTAGAAGAGAACCAAAGAATGGTATGCATATTCCAACCACCATGGTAAACGCTGAACCAAGATAAAAAAAATCGGTGAATTGAACTATAAAGCAACTTACAATCCATAAGCATAAATAAAAGTTATATTTATTTTATTTTGTGCATGTATCTTTCTAAACGAAAGTGTTCATTAAATGGACAAAATCTCAACTCAACCAAATATAATCACTTACCAACAAATGTGGTGCGAGCAACAAAGCGGAGTGTAAAACAAGGGGGAAAATTTAACTTCTTCACCAAAAAAGTTTCAAGCATATCAAAAACAGGCATCGAGAATACCTGTTATTTCCAAAATATAACACGTTAGACATGAAAAAAATTCACACTGACATGAATTAAAAAATTGAAATAATCACCTGATAGCCACCAACAACATGAACAATAACAAAGATGTTAGCAGTAACAATGAGCCAAGTAGGGCGTTGTAGTGTGATTAAAATATTATCATCAACTGTGTTTCCGAATATATAGTATCCAACAAATGCAACTGGAAGGTAGCAAATGGCCACTCCTAAATATGCAACAACGACTCCTTTCCACATTGCTATCTTGGAAGGCTGCTCAGGAGTAGAAGGTATTGTTGCTTGGATTTCGAGAACTACATTGTGTCCTGCATAAGAAAATGCTACTTCTCCCATTGCTAGCATGAAGTTGAACATACCATCTGGAATGCTATGAGCCTTGTAGCTATAGTCTACACCTGGTTGACGTCCTTTTTGAAGGGAAGCAACCCAAGCAATTGTTGAATATCTGTATTATATATACATGTTATAATGTCAACTACATATAAAGGGTTAATTGAAATTAATGAGAGGTTGATTTATATACATAAAGTTAATGACTATATAATATCATATCAAATTGTGTTTTTAGATACACAATAATCTAATTGGCTTGGCTAAAAATATATACTAATCTATTTGAGTAAAAAGAATAATTTTGGTGTGCGTGTAAGAGTTTATTTACGCTTTAGCTGAATTTATCTAATGTTAGAAACACTTGAATAAGTGTTTGAAGAAACTGATGAAAATAGTTTTTTTTGAAGTGTGTGAAAATAATTTACAACACATCAATAAATTGGGTTTCTAGTAGAATTTTTCAGTATAGTGTATACAAATAGCTTACAACTTATAAAAAAATGATATAATATTTATGTCAATTCTTTCTTTGATTGTGGAAATAGAGATATCTTTTATCACCAAAAATATAAAAGATATAGAAATAGCTTATATATAATTGATTTTAACCTCTAAAAAAATATATAATTGATTTTAAATATAATAAACACCTAATCAAATTGTTAACTCAATCACAACGTTAGATATGTGAATTTATAATACAAAAATGGTTTAAATATTATTTTTTGGTCTTAAAATATATATGTTTTGTTTTTAGTCTCTCCAATAAATATTTTTGTTTTTATCCTTGCAAATATATATCCAATTTTTTTTTTTGTTTTTCGTAATTGTAGTTTCTTTTTTTGTTTCCTCTCATATTTTCATACTCTCTTTTGATTCCTAATTGTAGTTTCCTTTACTCCTTCTAAAATTTGTAAATTTTTAAAAAACAAAGGTATATAAATTCTTCTTTTAAAAAGAGTTAAATATGTTTTTAATCCCTACAAAATTACAAGTTTTAAGTTAGTCCCTACAAATTTTTTATTCACTTAGTCCCTATTTGCATTTTATAGGACAATTTTAGAGGACTAAAAGTATCCATTTTTGTAAAAAGTTTTAAAATAAGAACTAATCTTACATACTACAATATTATGGACAACTAAAATTACCATTAAAATTTTATAAAGACAAAACTTGAAAATTCATTATTTTGCAGGGACTAAATATATATTTAAACTAAAAAAATGGGTATATAAATTTGTAAAATTCGATTTCTACCAATAAAAAATACAACATTAGATATGCATATAACTTAGAATAGAAAGATAAATGAGTTGAATTATATTACGCAATAGACATGACGGCTGCAGCAAGAGAGACAGCAGAAATAGAGTTGAAGCTGGGGCACTGACAGAGAACAAAGTTTACAGATGCAAAGATAACAATCCAATATGAAGTTCTAATACGTGTACATGTTGGGCATATAGTTTCTTGAACCTTCTTCAATGATTTTCCTCCAGTTACCATATAAGCAATACATGTACCAACCTCAACGAGTAGTTGTTGTGGAACAATGATATATAGACCCAATTTGGGTCCAAAAGCATGTTGACCAAGCTCATGATACCTGTCAAATCTTGTTCCTGGCACCATTTCATGCATCTCAACCATTTGCCATAGAGTGAACAACGTGATTATCCATGACAATATCAGAATAACTGAACCCGGACCCCTATTTTCCATATAGTCCAATAAAAGCAAAAATAGTAAACAAATTTTTTTATGTATATAATAGTTAACAAAATGTGGATCAAATTTCAAATAAACTATAAGGATTAATTGGAGTTTTGGATCTCTTTGTTTAAATGCATATTTATAAATAAGATAGTAAAAATTGTAAAGAAAAACATAACTATCAAATTCTGTTTGAAATTATTAGTGAAAGACTTTACTTAAGATAGATATATAAAAATTTACCATCCCATCTTAGACATGGCGTAAGGAAGGGTGAGAACACCAGCGCCAACCATGGCCGTGATATTGTGAAAAGCAGAGTACCACCATTTGGCTTTCCTCGAGGCAGTGACGGGAAGCCAATCATCGATGGCCTTCTGCCGTGCTGCAACATCATCCGACGACGACATGTTTCCGATCAATATATATTAATTTTTCCAATATGATATATCTTTGCTATGCAACAATGTGATGTAACCAATTACAACTTCTTCAAAGGTCTCGTAGCTAGCCTGTGTTCTGCTGTGTCTTTTGTAATTGCAATTTATCCGTAAGTGTCATAAGCTACACAAAGTGTGGAGATTATATGGTTGGGAGCATTACTATAAATAGCACTTTATTAATCCATAAGTGATAACACGATCTACTTTTTCGCTAAACATCACTCGGTCAACTACATTTAGTTAGTTATTACAGTTAGTAACAATTATACGGGAGAAACGTATGCTCCGGAGTTAGTTATTACAGTTAGGTATAATTATATTATTCGAGAGAAATGTATGCTTTGGAGGTACGCCCTCCAATCACTGCTATAACCAAAATCTACCTTTTGATTTTATTGAATAATTGATGTATTTGATCTATAACATTGACTAGAAACATCAATTATTCAATGAATCTAAAATGTTTTTTTTGCTTATAAGAGTGACTGAAGGGTGTATATATTATTACATTATTAGTTAATTAGATTTTTTTACAGCAAAAAATTGTATTATTTTATTCATCAAAGTAGAAAAGATACAAGATCGTATGTAATCAAATACATGGACACTAACATACAATTTTAACGCCCATGCTAAAGAATATGCTACAAATTTGCTTGCCACCTAACAAGATTTATCTTGAAGTTTATATTTGGAAAGAAGCATCCTACAATTTTCTAAGTTTGCCAAACTCAAATTGATTTGTAGATTCATCTAATATGTCATCAACCAGTAGCTTACGATTTAGTTAATTTGAGACATTTCACATATCCATTTCACCAAGGCAAAGAAAGCTTTTTTGGTCCACAATCTTTTACTTCATTCGTAAGTGGCACCCCATTATATCTTGCAATTTTGGCCTTAAGAAAATGATCTCTAGCATCTCTAGGACACATGCCCACACCAAATCAATGATCTTCTTTAAATAGTGCAGGATCAATATTGCATTTACCTCTCCCTCTAATTGTGGTAGCCATCGAACATGGGTGTTGCTATTATTACCTTCTGGTGGCGTGTCTTCCACCTTGCTTCCTCCCATTGCTCCATGTAATCTCCTGCAAGTTGAATGGAACCACAAACATTCTTCTCGATATCCTCCCAAATCTTCTCATTTTGTCGTTTCCAAATGCACCACAAAATCAAATAATTTATGTGGCTGCAAGTTTGACAAGATGATGGATAAAAGAGATACAAAGTCGCCAACGATTAACATCAAAGAATTAATATGTGACCACAAACCAATTGTCTCCCATACTTCCTTAGGCTTTCTGTATCCGAGGAACAAATGCCATTCATTTTCGTAGTGACTTTTACAAAAAGGAAATGCATATGTACACTGAACACCTTTCCATTGTAGTCGGTCTCTTGTTGGAAGACATACATCCTCTCGCTACTCTCCACAAAAATCTTTTAACTCTTTGAGCTATTTTTAAGCTCTATAGTCTACTCCAACCACCTTAAATTCGATACTGCTCATTGTCAATGAGTGTTTTCATTGCGGACTAGTATGCAAACTTTATCATATAGATGCCTTTGTTGGTGTATTTCCACACCCTGGTATATTCTTCGCCTCGGTGCACCATAGTGATGTTACTAACAAATCCACAACTCTCAAATTCTTGAAACCATGAGGTGGTGATGTAAGATTTTTCTTCACACCACAACCATGGTTCTTTCTGGAGATTAACAAATTCTCCATTGCCAATGCACCATCTCATTCCACCTCTAACTATAACTTGTGAAACATGGATACTATGCGAAATAAAACCTAGATTATCGCCTAGACGGGTCTCCAAAAAGTCATATTTAAGAAAATATCTAGCTTTGAAGAAGTGTGAAACAGGTTGGTTAAGAGACGCCAACGTGTTGCTTTCCTAGCAAAATTGAAACCATAAAGATGACGAAAGCCCATAACTCCATATTCCTTCCTCGTTATTAATTATCCCAATTTAGCCATTTAATTCCTCTCCCTTGACCGTCATTTGTTCCTCACCAAAAAGAATTGATCATCTGTTGAATTTCCTCTCCAAGAGTGACCGGTAGCAAAAAAGTGCTACCTACCACTTTTTTAAACAATATATATTCGGTTTGAAGTAGATTTTTTTTCCTAAGATCCAACTAGCGGAATACTTTGGTAAAATAAATTTTGTCTTAATCATCATTATTAGGTGTTTATAGATTTCGGAGTCATGTGAGAAAAACACTAAACAATTTCAATTATTAAGTTAATCTAAGATTAGAAGATTTAGATTACACAATAACAAAATCAATTTTATTTAGAGGATATCGATCATTAATTTTAGATTCGACCAGTAAGATCGAAAATAGCGTGACACAGGTACTGCAACAAATCCGTATTCATGTGTGTATGAGATAATACTGTGAATTTTTTTTTGAAGAAGCAAAAATGGTATATATTAACACAGTCAGAGACGCCTCTTTAGCACAAGACGTACTAAAAAGGTTGCTCAAAATACAAAGTGTCTGTCAAAACATTACAAAAACAGTCGTTAGCCGATACCCAAACAAGACAACGGGTCCGACCACCACTACTGACAACCATACACAAAAGTGACATTATTAGCCTTCAACCACTGGTAAGAATGAAATTTAACCTTATCCATAATCTCTGTAATGGAAGTGTGATAATTATTAAATAGTCTGTTATTACGTTCGTTCCACACTAGCCAAACACAAAGAAGCCAAAGTAATTGAAGAAATGATCGACGAGCCCTCAAGCCACCTAAGTAGTTAGTAAACTGGAAAAAGTGAGCACGGAGACTTTGACGAATCAAGACCTGAAACATCAATCAAAGACCGAACTTGCTGCCAAAGGGAGCCAAAAGTATCGCAGTGAAGAAACATATGATGGGCACTTACAACCTGCCCATACCCCGCCGAACAAGAGATGTCCTCGGCAGATATTATGCCACGATTCAATAAATTGAGTTTTGTTGGCAACCTGTCACGAAGAAAACGCCAAGCTAAAATGAAAACCTTTAAGGGCATCTGAGTATGCCAAATCAGGTTCTCTGAAGCATCCAAAAGAGGGGATTCCTGTGAAGTGAGCAGCTGATAACTTATACGCACCGAATAACCCCCCACAATGTCGGAGTGCCACTGCCAGTGATCTGAAAAATTAGACTGCAAAGTAACATTAGAAAGTAAGATCACACTGTGAAATGCATTTTGCAAGGATATTTCATTCAGCCAAGGGAATGTACTAATTACTATTTTCAAACTCTTAAATACTCATGGGAAAGCCACAAAGGTTCACATCATAATGATGAGTGAAAATGAGTTTATTTTATTTATGAAAGAATTAGAAATGAGTTGAAATTTTCATACAGTCTCTAAGGTCCACTTTACATTGATTATAATGTTCTTCTCCTAAAGTTATATGAGAAATATTTAAATACATTCTATTAAAATAGACTAATGAACTATGAACTAAATGAAAATAAATAATGTTTATATATATATATATATATATATATATAGATTAATAAACTAAAAGACATAAGATTAAACACTCATTTAATATGACATTTTAGACAATTTGATTATATATAATATCATATTTTAATTTTAGTTTATAATCATATATTTAAATATGCAAACAATTAATGTAAAATGATAAGCTTAAGTTAGTGAATTGTTTTTAGAACATTACCTAACTTTTATTTTTTTTACTTAAGTAGGTTATATGTAAGCCTAAATGACTTTTTTATGTCATCTAGCCTAGCCTTTTTAGTTAAAGATACTTCTAGCAAAACCTTAATCTTCTTCATTTTAACTTCTTAAACTTCAAAAATCTTGTCTATTTTTTTTTAAAACACTGTCTTGACTCTTGTCTGAGCCTAGGTAGGCTAGGCTGTTTGCTCTCAGTCTAACCTATTCTCACACGTACTTCCGACTATCTAAAATAATGGATATAATGGATTGACATCAAACATTTTACTATAAAATTTAGAGTAAATTACACCCACCTTCCTTTAAGTTTCTTTGAACAACACACAAATCCCCTCTAATTAAAAAAAAAACAGACATCTATCCTCTAAACTAACTATGTTAGTCTGAAAACGTTTATAGTTTCTTTCTTAACAACTGTGATTGATACCGTTACAACTTAACGGTTAACACCACTACAATGTAATATATGCCCTATATAATGATTGCTCCATAGCCAATATACCTAAATTCCATCACTATGCGCTTCGCCGTCGTGAACTCCGAATCAATTTCACCGTCGTCCTTTTTGATAAGATGAATCACCCTGAGTTGGACTTGGTGACGGAGTGTAATAGCAGTAATATTGTTGGTGTTAATGATGCTAGTGAAGGAAGTGATTTTATTGATTCAATTGAACTTGAAAATGATAAGAATTAGGGTCATTGATGAATAGTTTGTGAGCTTCATTGGATATAGGATTTGGTATCAATGATGTATTTGGTAGTGGTGAATCAATTTCCAACACACAAAAAAAGGTTAATTTTGTGTTACATGTTCCATTTATAATTCCTTTATTTTGTTGATTTTATATAATATTTGTCCTGTTTGTACCATTAATCAGTTCCCTATAATATATGAAAGGAACATTTGCAGTTTGGTGTTTTTGTCTCGAGAGATTAATTGTTATAATCATTACTATCAAATCACACATTTCATTCACTACTTTAGTATTTACTATTCCTCTAGCCTAATGAATCTTAGGATTCTGTTTGTATTGTTGCTGATTGATACGTTGTTTGCGTTTTATGGTTTTAATTCATTCATTTGTAGTCACGTTGTACATCCCCAGTGTAATTTTTGTAGATTTGCCAGAGATGGAGATTGCAAGCAATTTCACATGCAAGGAGTTACCATGGCAAAATGCATCTAAGCTGACACAAGTTTCCATTGTAGCAAAGAAGTTAACAAGAGTACTAACGGTGTTGATTTACAAGAGGTATATATATTAATCAGAGAAACAAATAAGAGAGGTCGATGTTCATTTTTAAACTAGAGGGGGCATGTGTGTTGTCTAAGGAAGTCTCAGGGGGAGGTTAGTGTAATGTTGCCTAGAATTTAATATGTTTTGACACTCCACTTTGGCTGCCTCTTATGAAATGTCTTTTGCAAGGCTTTAAGTTTGCAGTTAGCTGAGGTAGTTTGAATTTGATACAGTCATACATAAAACTATGTAGATAAACGTATTAGTCAAAACACAAATTTTCATATAACCATTTTCAATCAATTGACATGGGACTTAAACTCATGACGTAAAAATTAATTCATGCAAATATGTAAATTATACTGAAGTAACAACCCCTAGATGATTTTCTTAGCATGCGCCCTTGGGGCATAAGTTAGCATTTGCCTTATGTTATATAGCCCAAAATATTAAGAGACAGATCATGCCCCACACTCAGAAATCAGTACACAATCCAGCATTTTCCCAACAATCTACACAGTTGTTTTATATGTCTACTACTCGAGTTGCAGTACAATAACTTCCTCCAAAACACGCCGTTCTAATATAACATTTCCATCACGAGATTAAAAATTCCCTAATACGGTAATAATTCAAGGTTATACAAGCAACAATTACTTCCACATAACGAGCTGGATATTGAGTTGTGATAAGTCCAATGTCCATATCTTCAAACCTCCAATAAGAAGAAACCTGACACATTTTGAAGTTTTGAAATTAGAACACAACAAAAATGAGAAATTTTTGTGAGACATTTTTGTTACACACACAGGTCAATCAAGAAAAACTAAACCCACTATAAGATGAAGAAAGATAAACATTTACAAGATGTTGAATTTAAAGACTCAAGGTATTAGGTACAATTGTACTACTGCAACTAGAGTTTTACAAGTATGCAATCAAGTGCAGTCAAATTTGCTCATGAAAAAAATAGCATTCTTTACAGATTTCAAAGAATAAGATATTGTATTGATTAAGTGAGGATGCATCCTCATCCTTGCACCAATGGTCACAGACTTCAAAGAATGATATACTATTAATGGGTGATAGTCTGTAATATCCACAATGCACATTATAGTTTTACTTATATATACAAAAGCTTATTTTAACAAAAAAAATAGAACCAAGGCTATGCAGAGTGGAGAACCATTTTTAGATAAGAATGCTTAAATTTTCTTATGTTAAGTATTTAAAAGGTCTCTTAAATTTTCTTATGTTAAGTATTGGTCTCTCTCGCAAAGCCTCTTCCATGGACATGTGAGAGAGTTTTCAAGTCAGAACATGTAAAACTTCGGTCTCCAAAATGGTATCTAGCAATACATGAAACTTAGCAAGCCCAAAAGATGCACATTTACAATCTGCCATAATTATCCTGAAAATATATCCTAATATGATGCACTGGTATGGTTTCTAATAGCTAGTGACTATTGCAAGAGTTTCCAGGTCATAACATTTACAACTTAGGTCTACGAAATCATATCTAGCATTACATGGAACTTGGTAGTCCCAACAGATGATCTAAAATCAAAGGAAAGAAGTTTCCTTAATGTCTGCTAGTAGCAGATGCATATGCAGCATGTTTGAAGGAGGAGCTTGAAGCAACACCAAAGATTGGATCCCTTAGCACCTAGCTTTGCCAAGTGATCCACACAAATGTTACTTTTTCCGAAAGAATGAGACATAGTAAAGGTCCATAACTTGGCCATATTATTTAGTCCTAGAGGGAATAATTTGTAGCAAAGACATCCTTTCATTTGTATTTATATATACTTTCAAAGGCTTCTCAAGATTAATCGAGTTCTAGTTGTTTCCTAACATTTTGACGTTATTCTCAACTCAATGCAGGAACACTGGGATGCAGAACAGATAGACTTTAACAAATGTCTAGCATTTAAAAAGTACAATGATTATTTCAAAGAACCACCTAACCTCAACTCTCAAGTCCAACTTCTAGTTGTGTCTCTGACTCTGAGCTATCTTAGATCACAACATATAATCATTGAATTTTCAAAATAAAATATCGGCTTTTTAGTCTAACTTCAGTCACCGATCAGATAACTTGGACGACAATAAATATAAACACGAGACTCTTCTCATTTATAAATTTCAAGGTAAATTAAATTAGGGAAATACTAACTTGTGCCCTTACAGAACAAGTTAAGAAAGCCAAATAAAGAAACATAATTTTCGAAATTGTGCATTCGATGTCTTGAAAGTTTAAAAACTTAATTTTTCAATACAAAACTTATGCTTTAATTCTTTTTTTAGATCCTTAACTTGTGCCCTTTGGGCACAAGTTAGCATGACCCATTAAATTATTCTTGACAAAGTAGTTTGAGAATAAGGATAAGAGCATCAAAAAGTTTTGTGGCTGATCATAATTAGTCTTTTTAGTGCATGGAATTTTTCTAAAAAATCCTTCAGCATGAAGTATTAAAAATGTCACCTATTCTCAATTCTTCTCCACACCAAAGAGAAAGGGTGTGAAATCCCCCACAACTTTCAATCTGACATAACCATACAGTATTATACATTTGGGTACTAAAAAAGTGAGAGTGTGAGACTATTATGGGACATTTTTATGAGCCTTAAATCTTTGGACTATTAACACCAATCTAGCAAAGATGAAACTAAATGAAAAATACTGTGAATACTAATTCTTAAAGAGAAGGTGTACACCAACTCAACAATTGCTAAGAAATTTTCAAGACCATCAGGATATCATATTCAACTTAAAAAACATTATAGGTTTCAAATAATAAATTAATTTTTTATTTATGAGAATAAATTGTTAAGAGGTAACATTGAGATTGATGTAACAAAAAAATCATTTTGTAGTTGGATCCACGCTCATGCAACAACTTCAGTAGCCTATAATAATATAACTGAACTCCTCAAAATGTCATATAATTGAAATCAGTAATTTCAGCCATCTCATAATTGATGCACAAAGGCCGCCTAAGTAAGATCTATAAGCCAAAATATGAGGAAAACTAAAGCAAACATCTTTACTCATTGCCTGAAACCCATATATGTTTCCTAGAAAGTATCATTTTGTTAGAATCTCCAATTTTGAGCATTCTCTAATTGATGGTCTGAGCCACATTAAGGAATCTATATTAGCCCATCATTGCTTTCCTATGTGAAATCAATCATCAATGTTTCTAGAAAAACATTAAAAAAATAGAACAAACTACAACATCAAATTTAGCAGAACAGTATGTAGACGAGGAATTGAAACAGGATTGAACTTATAGGTCTAAATCACTCAATGGAAAACAATCACTACTAACTGTTTAAGCAGCCAAGTCAATTCAAATTTTGAAGTTCCTGACTTTTTACCGCTACCCACCAAATCTTGTGTAGCTTAAATCAATGATTTATACCTTTGAAATTCAAACCTTTACTTAGAAATTAAGAAAGATGCTCTAAAATTGTTCTAAAATCCAATGCATGCATTATTCTACTAGTCACAACTCACAAGCTAGGATTGCACTAATCCATCCCACACACAATTAAGAACAATAACTCAATGTACAAATCCAATTCAGTAACTCAAAGCATCAGCAAGAAAAGACAAACATACCAATAAATTATACCATCATCACTGTTGTTGCTGCTGCTGATTTGGAGGAGGGGGCATTCCGGGACGAGGCGGACCAAAGACAGGAACACCACTTCCAGGAGGAGGAGGCATTCCGGGACGAGGGGGCCCCTGCATTCCAGGATGAGGAGGAGGTCCTCTCATCATCTGTCCAGGAGGAGGTGGACCCATAGGTCTCTGTCCAAACTGAGGAGGCGGCATGGCAAATTGTGGCGGAGGAGGACCACCAGGTCTCGGAGGAGCGAATTGCGGTGGCGGACCACCTGGTCTCGGAGGACCACCTGGCATACCGGGATATGGCATCTGACCAGGCGGTGGACGCATCACCGGTGGACCACCAGGATACGAAACCGGCGGACGCGAAATCTGCGGCTGCATCATACCAGGAGCAGGTCCACCAACACCACGAACAGGACCAGCAAGACCAGGCTGAGCTTGAATAACAGTCGCCGGAGGAGGAATACCTCTCCCAGCAGCACGACCAATCCCAGGACCAGCCATTGCAGCAGCGTTAACAGCCTTGGAGCGAGATTCTTCCGGAGGAGGTGGACCTTCAACTGTCATCGAAACAACCTCTTCGCCGCGGAGGAGGAGAAGGCCGAGTGTGCGGCGGTCTTCACGGTCTCCGTCGGTGGTTTTCTTACCTTTTACCGGTGGAAGTTTGCGAAACTCTTCGCAGTCGCCGAGAACGAGATTCATGTGGCGGTCGAAGGCCATGAACTTTCCAACGAGTTGACGACCGTCTTGAATGGTTACTCGCATACGGTAGTTGATGTATTGAAGCATTTTGGAACTCTTTGACATCGACATTGTTGCTGTGTTGTGGATTCTCAAAACCCTAGAAACCCTTTTTCTCCGTCGAAGAGAAGAAGAAGAAACGATTGTGTTATTATAGGGTTTATAAAGGGTGAGCGAAAAGTAGCATGTAAGTAAATTACTCTTCTGTCCTGATCATACCTAAATATAAATTCATTTCAAATTACTAGATAATTAATTATTTTTCTTCAAATATAATTCTAATTACTATTAATTTTATACACAAACAAAAATTTAGTACATTTTTCATACCTCCATCTCTCTCTATTGCTCTATCTTTTCGGTATGAAACACTGAATATCTAAAGCACAACTTTTCTTATGATCTGCTTGGAAACGCGGTAGAAAGGGCCAAGGATGCATGTTTTTTCTGGAGCTATAAATAATAGTTTCTTGTTTGTTTTTTGTGGATAGAAGTTAAACCAAAAACACGCTTAACATATTTTAAAATTATGGTAGAATGAGGTCTGAACACACGTTTATCTGAAGTAACAAATATCATAGCATGATTTCCCAAAAAAAAATATCATAGCATGATAACGCACTTTTTTTTTTTTGACAGAAAGCATGATAACGCACTTATAAATATAAAACATTGACAAAGTGCTTTGAATTGTAGCCTTGGCTTATTACTTTCTATATCACAATTCACAAAATATCAAGCTCGTATATACATAATGTTTGTTTAGTATCGCGGTAAATTTGACAAAAAGCTACCCACTTTAGTTTCAACAAAATCACAGCGCCACCATGATTTTGTCCAATCCACCATGATACCAGTGGTAACATTTATGCAACGAAATAACTGAAACACTTAGAACTGTGATTTGACATTGTGCAAGTGTTTGCATCTTCCAAAGCCGACCCCTGTGCTCCAAAAGAAAAATACCTGTTCATCAATTTCTTATTGAAGTTTCTCTCCTTATAGTTCAACTGTTGGGTACCCCCACCATCTATTGGTCCATTAGAGCAAGAGGGTAGTCCCAGTGTATCAACATGTTTGTGCTTATTGTTTGAAGAATGAGACAAATTAGACCCTTCTTTTTGTGTCTTTACCTCAATTACACCTTGCATTAGGCCTGCAGTGAAATATTTCTTTGCAGATGGAGTTGGAAGTAAAGTCCTTATAGATAGTGTTCTTTTGTTGTTTGGAAGAGAGCACTGTTTTGAGTATCTTTGCCTTAATGAGATTGGAAATTCTTCCAAATCATTTTTCCTTGAACTTACAGAATTATTAACAGAATCATTGTCTTCAAATTCCAAGGTTTCTTTTGTCTCTTTTCTTCTACGCCACTTGAGAAGATTCATTAACCGTCTCGCGGCCCAATTAACACCACTAGTCTTGCTGTTACATGAGGAATTTTCAGCTGACTCGTAATTACTGTCTACATCAATTGAGCATGAATTTGATTCTACACTTACTTGATCATTCTCATTGCATGTGTATAAGAATATCTTAGAATCTGATATTCTAAAAGAAGTTCCGGGACTGCCTCGAATACCATGACGAGTTTTCAAATGAGTCACAATCGCATTTCTTGTCATATAATCTTCACGGTTATAGAAACTTCCAGATGAAATCAATTTCTTGATTAATAATTCAGAAGTTCTTGATCTTGGTCTTTTTTTCAAATAATCCAGAGGTGTCATTCCATCCGCATCGCGAATGTTGAGATTGATTGATGCAACAGACATCATTGATTCAACTACATCACACTTGACATCATGAATCACAGCTACATGAATTGCTGTTCTTCCAACATTGTTCTTGACGTTGATTATGTCCTTCATGTTCGCACTCTTTTCGGTTAGTAATAACTGATTCATGAGCTCAGTGTGCCTGTCTAGTCTGCAGAAACCAGGGCTTGTGAAACCATACACTGCCATATGAAGAAAAGTGTCTCCATTGTGATTGGTTAACATTGTTAATGAGGGAGATGATTGAATCAGAATCTCTACTACATGAAGGTAACCTCTGTAAGAAGCCACGTGTAATGCTGTATTACCTTGTGCATCAGTAGAGTTTATAATATCAGGTGATGATGCAATTAGATTTCTAACCACCTGCATCAATTATTTAATTAAGATTAGGAAAATATGTCACACATGCTAAAAATTCAAATGTGAAAACCTCCTTTTATTCCCAGATTATTTAGTATTAAGTATTATTTGAATCTATGTATACAAGATTGAGTGAATCTCATTTTAGTCCCTCAATATTTGGGTAGTGCAATTCGGCCACTGAAATCAACAACTATAAAATTGTCCCGAAAAATGAAAATTCCATATCACATTATAAAGTTGGTCAATGTCATCTCTAAAAGACTATTTTGATCGAAGATTTTCAATTTCAGGATCAAATTGTCCGACTTCTACAATTTTAGAGACAAAGTATATGGTTTCTAGGGACCATACAAGCAGGTTATGTAGCACAGATAACTCAGATTAAAGACATATCTGGTGTTTAGAATGTGACAGAGTTGACACCGAGATGAAATACTGACACAAGTACTTAAATTTTCTAATTATTATCGGTGTCAATGTATCCGTATCCTCGTCAGTACTTCATAGCAAGCAGGTCTTTTGCATGTGTCATAAATTTTTCAATTACAAGCAAATTACAATTTTTCATGTTAATTTTTAATTGTACAAGCACAGTGTTAATTAAGCCATGTGAGTACTTACCTCAACTTGGCCTCTTCCAGCTGCTGAATGCAAAACAGTACATCCTTGAACATCTCTATAAGACAAAATCTGAGAAGCACTTACTAAAAGAAGCTGCTTCTTAAGTATTTCCCAATTCCCTCCTCTAGCAGCAGCATGAATGGCCCTGTTCATTATCTCCCTCTTGAAAACTCCACCACCACCACCTTCATCCAATTCAACAATACCACAATCTTTTCCTAAGAGAGCAAAATCAAGAATCATGTTGAATACCTCAGAATTCTTACTCCTAGCTGCAGCATAAAACATATCAGTAACACCATACTCTCCTTCACCAAAAACCAACAAAGAATCTCTTCTCAACAATTCATAAACAAACTCCAAATCACCAGCAGAAGCAGCAGTATACAAAAGCCATCCACCATATCCACCACGAATGAGAGAGTTTGTTCCTGTTGCTGTTTCTTCACACTCAAGCAGAAGTTTCTTTGCAACGTGAGACCTACACTTTGCAACATCTTCAAACTGAGCTTCATCATCCCACACAGTTTCTAGTCGACGAATTCGACGAAGAGAAGTGAGCTTAATAAGAAGATTTGTATCATGATGGAGAAGCTCAGCTACCAAATCATAGAGACCATTTGCAGCTGCTAAATCAATAGGTGTTGCATACCACCATTGGTCTCCTGTGCTCTCCCAAAGTAGAGGAAAGTAAGAAGGTGCCATATTCAAATCACTGTGTTGAAGAAACAAAGTAAAGTGGCTTTTTAGACTCTTTCATAAAAAGTATAAAGTGAAAAATCATTCAATTATTTGGAGAATATATTCAATATATATATGCTTTATGTTTATTCTTCTCTTGGATGTGAAAAAGTGAAAGTTATTGGAAAAGTAAATAATTAGATGAAAATTCTAGGAAGGAACATAAACCTTGTAAACAGTGAAGTACAAGGAAACTAAGTTAGCAGCAAAAACAAATTGCTGTCTGGTTGCAGGCTGAATGGTGACTAGGAGATAATTAAGGAAAACAAAACTACAACTGTTGTGGCATGAAGTTATGATTGTTAGAAGACAAAATGAAGGAAAAGGATTTGTAGGGAGAGAAATTCTTCTTATCTATAGTGGAGAAAAAGTTAAAAAGAAGGATTGAGATTTGAGAATCTCTTGTACTTTGAGCTCAGTGGACATCCAAAGGATTTTTAATTTCATCATTTTTTGTAACGTGTGCTATATTGCACACATAAATATCGTTAATTGTTTTTTTTTGTTTGTTTATGGAGTCACCATATTTGTAATCTACTTACTACTAGTAAATGTAGTTGGTTTTGTTGATTTTATAAAATTATTTTATTTCACAAAATTATATTTCACTAATATGTAAAAAATAAATTACAATAATCAAAAGCACATAATAATAGATAACTATGACGATAAATCATAAAACAACAAACAAAATGAGACAACTTGTTCCTTATATTGACTTTCTTCAACGTTTCTCATGTCTTTAAAGATAATCCTATTTAGAGATCAGATATTATGAAGTATAACTTTTTATGTAGGACTCAACTTCTTTGATTCTATAATGACTTATGTTGTGGGAGAAAACAATATTTTTTTTTTTGGGTCAAATAACTTTTTAACTAAAAACTTACCTTTTAAAATTAATAAATGAGAAATTTGAGGTTTGAATTTTGACCCTTGTATATCATAGTGTCATTGCTAGCAACTATGTTTAAGGGGACAACAATATTTATCTTTAATATTGTGTAGTGTTACATGCATTAGAAAATGGTTATATCAAACTACAATCCTTGAGCATAACTCAGTTGGTATAAACAATGCATAATTATGCAAGATTTGGGGTTCAAACTCAGAAAAAAAAAAAAGTTATTGAATTATCATTATAGTTCCATGGACCCCGCTACGATTGTTTTCATTCACTTAGGGAAATTTGAAAGATTATGTCGTTTGTGGCATGGCATAAAGAACGAGTTGCCAAAAAAAGGGATAGAGAATTAGAGGGCATAAACTTTCTGGTTTTGCTAGTTTTAGGACTAATTTCCTAATTTCCTTCTATACATAATTAATCATTATGACTTGCGTAGCGAAAATTATCGCCATAGATATATTGGTCAATGGACTCAGGCAGCCACAAACTTTTGTGGTGTTCATTGTTTACACCAAAAATAGAGTTTCACAAACTTTTGCGGTACATCATACGTTGATAGGGAGCCACAAACTCTTGCGTAGCTAATATGTGATGAAGCCTTTTTATCAAACAAAAAATGTGGTGATAATTTGATAAACATAGATCAAGGTGGAGAAAGAAAAGGATTTTTACGATCGTAAATGGTGTAACAAATTTTTTTATGAAAGAAAGTTTACCTAAGTAGTTATGTACTCTAGACTCACTATGATCATGATATATTTCAACTTTTAAGGTTTAGAGGATGTTGACAAAGATATTTATAGAGTATCTACCGGTGATATTTTCACGTAAGCTAATAACGAAAGTTGAACTCACGTTATTGCATGTATAACTTAACAATTCTTACCAATTTTTTATTAATGAGATCAACCTCCATTGGCTAAGCGTAACAATTATAATAATATATACAAATTATAATATACTAGTGAAGTCTATTAAATATAATGATAACATTTTTTTTTGAGAGAAATATAATGATGACATAGTAATTCACATTGTTCGGATCTTAGTGACAAGAAAATATGGGTGCATAAAATTGATTTGTTTGACCCTAGTTTTTTTCGTGAGAGAAACTCCACATTCTCTCTAAATTTTCTTTTTCATTCATCGAGTAGGAGTGGTTTTAGGCCATTTTTGACCTAGAATCACCTCTTTACATCTTTTTCCTTTTTCTTTCAATTCAAATAAGTGGTTTTCACATATATCAACTTTTTTCTTTTGTGTTTTTTGTGATTTCGTCGACTAAGTGCAGCGTTGTGTTGTTTGTCGTCTTGTGCGGCGTTTGATTTTGCCTCTTGTTGCGGAGTTCGTTTGGTTCCTATTCAAAGATCTACTTCAGTCAATTACAGATTCAATCAATGATTTGGGCATCGACGTTGCAGATTCGAAATCATGAATATTTCGATGATTTAGAATTTATCATATTATTTGTAGGCATTTTGTCGTTGTATGCTATTAACTTGTATGTAGTGAGTTTGTTCGCATATTCACCCTTTACGTTTTTAACGATGTTGAACATGTTATTGTATCTTATGTACTCTATCAATTTGAATGAATGAATATCGTTTTATTTTTATAAAAAAAAAATAAAAATATTGGTGCCGAGCAAGTGTTAACAATGTAAATGTGTGTGGAAAAAATCTAACTGAAAGTGATAAAACACAAGATATTGTTATTTTGAATTGTAAGAGACTTAGATACATTAAACAATTGTTCAAAATTTCTGATTATGATATATGAAGAAAATCAATTGTGGATTTGCGGCTTTTAATTTCCTGTTTCTCACTTCCTCATCCACATTCCAAATCTATTTCTCTTTTTTAAGAAATGAGCCTTTTGTTTGGGTTTCAAATTAGGGTTTGTGTTTTAGATCTACGAATTGGATTGCAATGCATTTTGTGTTATGTGTTTGAAAGATGAAGCTTAGAGAAAATGATGATGACGACGACGACGATGATAATGATGAAAGGGCATTGTTGATGATGGTGCGATGATTGTGTTGTAGATGATAATGATGAATATGCAGATGTTCATAATAAATTTGTAACTATTAATTAAATTAATTAAAAAAATTAAGTTATAAAAAAATTATTATTTAATATTTACTCAAAATGCTCATGTTGAAAATATTCACACCAACTTACTACAACCGTCACATCATAAATGAGTTAGACACATCATACAAAATATAGAGGGATAAAAAAAATCCCAAGAGTTTCTTAGTAGGGGGGTCAGAAAGTTTGTTTTAGAAATAGAGGGACTAAAAATTATCTTCTTTTTTTTTTTTAATCAAAATAGGGGATCAAAAGTACATTTAAGTCTAAATTTAAATTTCTAAAATATAAATATTAATTGATATCAATTTTATTATGAATCAAAAATGTCATTTTACATTTATCACCAAATAATTAATTAGCTTATCAGAAAATAATCACCACTCATCAACTATAACTTATCACCTTCTTTCAAAAACAAAAAAAAACTAGAACTTATCACCTATAAGTTATCAATCATCAATCATTAGATATAAGTTATCAGCTAATTTATCATTCATCTGCTATATATTTTTACCAAACCATATTAAGACTATTGTTTATTAGCCAAATGACATGACAAAGATGAAATAAGAAAACTAAAATTGCAATTGAGACAC
>Ga0228711_1003279_pt1 | contig 25111 bp, 12 predicted proteins | sample MedpolnodulmetaG_2_FD_177996 | JGI IMG/M metagenome (GOLD analysis project Ga0228711, IMG submission 177996) | Root nodule microbial communities from Medicago polymorpha collected in Santa Monica, California, United States - brown nodules | ecosystem: Host-associated > Plants > Roots > Nodule... | reverse complement strand
AAAGGGGACCAATTTTTTTTTTTTTAATGGAGGAGTTGTATATAGAAATATTTCGTTTATGGGGTATATAGCAAAGTTCACATAAAAGCCTCAAACATTGGCATGATGAAAGGTTGAGCTGTTGATGTTTTTGGCCCTTTTGGTGCGATTTCATATATGTACCCCCTATAGCAACAAAAAAATTATTATCAAAGAAATTGGTGATGTTTTTTGGGCCCTTTGTTTCTAATAATGTACTTCGCTAATATTAAAATTATTGATGATATTTATTATGCAATAAATTGGGATAATTTTCATAACAAAGCAGATTATATTTTAGTTGAAAATGGACCTACTAGAGAAATTATCTTAATCTTGTCGTTCAAAGGTTCCAAAAAGATAAATTATATCAATATAATAATGTCATCTTTCTTGAATTGATTGCATAGTTGAATTTGATAATGCAAGATCATGCGAGACACATTAATGTATCATCATAATGAACTTGTTAGAGATACTTATAACATATAAAAAGAAGAATGATGTACTTCTAGTATACAAAGGAGTTCTTGTGTCTATGATTCCTCTAAAAAGTCTAACAATAATTTTGTATCATAAATTATTGATGTTATGAGTTTAACATTCGAGAATTTTGCATCCAAAAGTTTAAAATTTAGTTAATTACGTGTTGATATACTTTTACTTTTTTGGTGTTATTATTCTTGAGTGCAAATATTTCAGTCTACTTCGCATGTGCTATTGTTCCATAGTTTCACGATATTTTATATTGTTTTGGTGTCAGGGCCGGCCATAGGCATAGGTCGGGGGTGTGACGGCCTAGGGCCCTAAAAAAATTACGATAGGGGGTGCATATGGAAATATTTGGTTTTTGGGAGGTGTGTATAGCAATGTTTATTGAAAGGCCCAAACATGTTGAAAGGTTGTGCTGAGGTCTGTTAATGTTTAGAGTATTACTTTTTCCACCCTATGCATGACTAGCGCACCCTGTAAATTTTCCAAAAGTGCCCCTGTGCAATCAGGATTCATATATGTTTATTGCCTCTCCATCCATGATGAGGATGCCAATTGATTGATCTGTATGCTCTTCTGGTAATGATTGATTATAGGGGCAAACACTGGTGAAAATTAATATTGGTAATGTTTTGAATTCTACTCACAACTGGATAGAAGCGTGTGATGCATATAAGGAGAGGTAAAATTCAACTGAAAATTATTATATCATTATCATCATTTAGGACCCATGTACCCGCTCATCTAACTCCCTAGAGCCTTAAGCTTCACTTTGGTTGATGCAGAATGCTCTGAATTAAAAGGTATAACAAAATAAATAAATAAAATCAGAAAACTGAAATCCACCCAAACTCTGATGCTTCAAGCACAGTTTGAATAAACCATAGTCACAAATATAACTAATCATCATTAAACGAAAATGAATTTAGCAAGAGAGAATAAGAACATAGGACATGAGAGAGGATCATGAATCCACCTAATAACAAATACAGGGTATACAGTTCGGATTATATAATCCGAAATGTTTTTCCCTTGAAAAAAGGTGTTTCGGGGGTGTTCGGATTATGTAATCCGGAAAAATCATGTAGTGCGCCCTATTTTTTGAAGTTTCTGGATTACAAAATCTGGAAAAATCTGAATTTGGGAAAAACTCAAATTTTCACCATATAACAAAGGAAAAACTGAATCCAGATTTTAAAATCTGGATTGCACAAGGGCATTTTTGAAAAATTTACAGGGCGCGCGAGAAAAGGCATTGGGTGGGAATAGTAACTCTCTAATGTTTATGGTCCTTTTGTCTCAATTTTCCATATATACACCCTTATATACAAAGTAACCCTCCCTATAAATTTTTTGGTTTTTTTTAATAATGTGCCAAAAAAATTATCATCGAATAAATTTATGAAATTTTTTTGGGCCCTTTGTTTCTAATAATGTGTCTCACTAATATTAAATATATTGGTCATATTTATTATCAAGAAATTGAGATAATTTTATAACAAAACAAATTATATTTTAGTTGAAAATAAGTCTACTAGAGAAATTAATCTTAATATTGTCTTTGAAAGGTTCCAAAAAATCAAATTATATCATTATGGTAAATCATGTGAGACGCATTTAGGATCATGTGGCCCACTCATATTTTTTTCTTTTTTTTTCTTCTTATTTTTTGGTAGTAAAAAGCGGGGAAAAAAAACAAAAAGAAGACCTGATAAAATCACAATAATAAGGTAAAAATAATTATGATGTATTACGTAAGGGGCACTTTTCTCATATTATGCCTAAGGCCTGTAAAACTTGAGGAATGACCCTATTTAGTGTCTATGGAGTATTTGATTTATTTTTAGATGTTGCCTAAAAAATCATTTATTTGGTAGTGGAAAGCGGGAAAAAAAAATGAAATAAAGAGTTAATAAAATCACAACAGTAAACTAACAAATTTTATAATGTATTATATGAGGGTCATTTTCTCATATTATGCCTAAGGCCCCTAAAACTCTAGGAACGGTCCTGAAGATGGGAACAATCACATATCCAAATTGATTTGAAATACAAACTGATTGAGACAGCTCTCTTTGATCAATCATACCAACCCCCATAGTTTTAAAACTCGGCTCGGTCATCGACTCGGCAGAGGCACTGAGTCACGGAGTCGATGGTCGAACCGTTGGGTCATTTGTTGAACCGCATGAAAGAATCAGATTAAATTGGATGACTTGGTTAGATAACCCGGTGTTTAGATTAAATTTGTATAAATATTTAATAATATTAAATCAAATTGAACCGGTGACTCGATTACTCCAAAAACTAAAATAATAACATATTTAAAATAAAAATAAATATCCAACAAACATAATTTCATAGACTAATTATTCATGTGATAAAAAAAAAGCGAAGAGTAATTATTTATGAGCTTTGAATAAAATATTTGAGCTTTAAAATTATATTTTTTTTAGGGAAGCTTTATAATTATATATGTCTATGTTTTTGTCGGTTAATATTGTGAGTTATTTTTATAAAAAAATTGATAGGTATTTGCTTTGTAAAGTATTAAATGTTAATTTTGCGAGGCAATTTTATCAACTAAAAAATAATAATTGATGAGTATTTGCTTTGTAAAGTATTCAATATTTTCACAGTTATAATCTTATCCAAAAATTTGTTTAATATATTCTTATTAAAAACAAATCAAATAAAAAATGAACAAGCACTTCAGTGGTTACGAAGTTGTTTCTTATTAGGAGGGTCACGAGTTCAACTCTCATCTGTGTCATTTTTTAAAACATGATTGAAGTTAAAAGCAAAAAAAAAAAAGAAGAACTAGTTCTACCCATAACTCGGCAGAGTCACCGGTTTTGACCGGTTCTCGCCGAGTCAAAGGTATGCTCGAACCGGTCTACCCACCGGTTCCCGGTTTGACCGGTCTTCGAGCCGAGTTTCAAAACTATGCCAACCCCACAACTATTGATAGGAAGGTCTTTGTTGACCATCATATTACCCCTCACAAATACCGCAAAACAACTTTGGAGATAATATGAATGACTAACATTGAAACTATGTCATCATAAGAAACAAAAAAGAAGGAAAATGATGGCTTATAATGAAAAATGAAGAAGAATCTCACCCTATTAATAGACAAAATACATTTATCAACTATGACGAAAGTTCAAAAGAAACCATAATCTAAAATGGATGAAATACACCATCCACCGGCCAAACCTCGCTAGTAACGACGTTGTCCAAATTTTGGACATGTTTTATATTATATAATCCAAAAACAATAATTTATATATTCGGATTATATAATCTGGAACATGTGCATTCAGGAGTTTGACACATTTTGGATTATATAATTATAACCAATCGAATACAATATTTTTCTGCGGTCCATATTGTACCAATAGTTTATGTGGTCGACAACATAGAAAATTTCTATAAATTGGCATGTTAGTTCATTTGCAAACCACACCACATATTCAGGAACACTTATCCAGTAGACATGAACACTAAATTAACTGTCGTGTACTACAAGAGAGAGTAATCCAATATGTTTAGGGTCTGTTTTGATGTTACACTGCATGTCTTGAAGGATTAAGTCAACCAAAGTAATGGTCGTCTCAACTACGAAGAAACAAGGGTGGACAATGTTGAGCATCGCCGTCAGTCAATTGACTCAGATGGGCATGTTGATTCACCAAGATGAAGCTCTAAAACGATAACGACGTGATAACCATGTTCTCTATATTTTAGTTAGTATAGTTTGATGGATTGATCGAGTTAGACACTTCCGTCGTGAGATATTGTCATGATATTCAGAAAAGTTTGATTTGACCCAAGACATACAAAGAAATCGGGGCTTGCATGGAGGAACCTTATAAAGTTTGTCTAATTCGTGATCTTTTATTGTATGTGTTTAATTATGTTGTTGCAATTAATTTTTTACGTTGTTGTATTATGTTATTGAAATTGTCAAGTTAAATTATGTTGTTGCTGCTGCTATTAAGGTAGAATGTGAGTTAACGTCAATTTTTTTCCCTCTTTTATGTGTTATGAACACTTTCAGATTATATAATCCGAAATATATATAAACAATTTTAAATTATATAATTCAAACTAAGTAAAATGAGAATTTTATGGAGCGCACAAGAGATATGTAAGACGTGAAAAAAAATTCTAAAAAAAGAAAAACTCACATATGCAAGGTTGGCCCAAGAGGGCTGCCACTAAAGCAAGAGATTTAAGCCCCTAAATTTTGGAGGTCTCATATTAGACCACAAAATATTTTTTGCTTTAAATATATTTTCGAAAGTCAAATTCTTTAAACATTTTTGTGCCCAACTCAGTTAGTAGTTAAATGATGAGTTATATATTAGTAGTTTATGTTCCAAGGTTGATCCCAAAAATAAATATTTTATTGGTGATACTTATCTTAAATTCTTTTTTTCTTCACATTTCTATTATTTCTATTAATATGATGTTAGTCGTTGGAAATATATTAGAACAAGTTTTATGCAACCAAAATTATAAAATTAAAAAAGCAATTTATATTTTCCATTTCAATGTTTAACAATCGATAAATAATGTCTATATCCAACATTATTCTCAATATATATTATTAATTAAACTAATTTTTTGTTTAAAAAATGTTATTGTACTAACGAGATTGAGTCTAACGAACAAAGTTAGACTCTTGCTACTTGACGAATCAATATACAAACTCTATCAATACATTGAAAAGGTTTCAATATTATTAATTTTTATGTTTCTCTGTCAATACACAGGTTCCAATTCAAAATTCGTTTTGAATTTATAAATGCATCAGCCCGACCCTGCACATATCTCTCTTGTTTTCTTTTTGTTATGTTTATTCGTAAATATTTAAAACCCTTTTCTTCTTCTTTCTTTTATGACTCGTAGAAAATATTTTTTTTAAAAACTTAAAAACGGAGAATAGTCTGCATGTGCATGTCAAAAGAAAATTCTGGTCCCCGAGCATGCAATAATGGAGATCTAGCCATTTTGTTATAATTTATCTTTTAATTTAATCATGCTTTTACTTCTCAATCATGCAAATTAAACTAAAACATTGATCACTCTTTGAACATATCGGTTATATCATATCAGCTGTATTATAATTCATATATACACACTCCCAAACGGAAGCAAATTTGTTAGTCTGTCTATTAATTGATTTGGTTTGATTTCTTATGTTTAGGATTAATTTATAATAAGCTTTAGCTTAACAAACTTTAACTTGAGTGAGTGTATTAGAACATTAGAAAATATCTTTATCATCTTATATGCACATAGTTCTAAGACTGATTCTTAAAATACAAACCTTTCAAAAATCATTTTTCATCAAAATTTATGTCAAGACATACATTCCAATCTTTTTCATATCCACATCATTTCAATATTTAAGTGATTTGCAGCTAAAATGTCGATAAACTAAAGTACATATTGATACCAAAAGCCTTAAAAGTAAATAAAGGACGACGACGAAAATTAAAAAAGATCTGTTTTTGCTTCTTCTTTTTCTTTTTTTGTTGAAAGAAAGGTCTTTTTTTGCTTTTGTTATCTTTCTAATAAATACTTTGACATTCATAATTAGTAAATTAAAAATTATAACAATCATCTATTCACTACTACGAAAAATCAATTAAATTTTTCTCAATCATGGGAAATTTATTCTAGAGGTTTGCTAATCATAAACATACGATTTTTTTTTTTTATTATCTACTCTAAATTCAGTTGCTTTCACAAAATTATATCTTCTGCTCTAAACTCTAAATTCAGTTGCTTGTACAAAATTACATATGCCTAAAGACGCATTCTTTAAATTGTGTATTTACGATCACATCACATAGTCTCAACGAACAAATTTTGAGGGGTAGAATAATCTTGTCATTCCTTATAGCATCAACCCTAACCTAAATTGTTACCTTACGGTACTTGTATAAGTATGAGAAAACTTTGGTTAAAAATCTATAATTTTTTTAATTTTTTTTAAGGAAAAGTGCTTATAGCATTTCATTAATAATTGAAGTCTCAATTCAATTGGGTATATGAAAATAAATGGCGGAACTAACTAGAAATGCGGCCTCTCCTGCGAGAGTTTGAACAACTGCATTTGCTTGTCTCCTAATAAATCATTTTTCTCTCTCTTTCATTTATACACTTTTTTTAATCTGTGTAAAATGAGAAAATGAGTCAATTAAACTGGGACGGAGGAAGGAATTGTTTAAAAATTATTCTAAAATGATCATACAAATATACCTTCTCTTTAAAAAAGAACAAAAGTTACCCTCACTGTTGAAATAAACTGGGTTTAACTAAATTATTTTACAGTTACTTTGAGATTATTACTGTACCCTTAAGTTGTGACCGTGAGAATGAATTCAATGGATTTGCCATGATTACATCCCTTCCAATCCCTCATTTGTCTTTAAAGTCTTCTGTACTATTGTTACGTAACAGATCACCTTCCCTTAACTTTTACTTCTAAAAAAGTAATAAAGCAATCGTACGGAACAATCCCTAGTGGGAAGAAGGAACTGTCTTGGATTCTTCCTCAGTCGGCTACTTCCCTTCCTAAATTATTAACCCATCAAACTCTCTTCATTTTACATTTCTTGCCATCCATCCTCATCTACCCCACACACCAACAAGGTGCAACTTGAGTTGAGGACAGCAACAACTACATCAACAATAGAAAAGACTCAACATAGCATGAAGCACATGTATCATCCATTTCCAACTATATACCAAACTAATCCCCATACCCAATTAGTAAAAGATAACAATATGATTACTACCATTTGATTATTCATTAAAAATATTTAACTTTACTAAAATTATCTTAAATTATTAATTGTGAAACAAGGTAAATCTTAAAGATCAATTAACAATGTTGCAGACAAAATACAACCTTACATACGAGTAAATTTCTTATTATCTAAACCAACTTTCATTTACAAGTTTGCTTAAATACTACATAGTAGTTGTGATTACTTATTTTACAAAAGAAAGTTTAAATGTATTGGATTCAAACTTATCAAAACATAATAGATGTTAAAATTCAAAGAAGATTGATATAGTTACTAATTACGTCAACAATAGAAGTTAAATTTATGCTCTACAAAACATAAAGTACTGATATATTAAATTCTTATACGAGAGTTAAATTATATAGATCAATATAAAAAAGATGACTTATATCTTACAAAAACACGTAAATTCAACTCTCATATATATAAAAGAAGTTGACTTATATCTTACAAGAACGCGTAAATGTGACTCTTGTATAAGAATCTAACAAATCAGTAATTTATGTTTTGTTGAGCATGAATTCAACTATTCAAAATTGATATGAAGTATATGAAAATTATTACAATGATGATATTATATGAAAAGTAAACTGATGAAATAAAAAAGAAATGAAAACAAAAGTACAAAACAAAGTAAACACTTGCAAACTCAGATCCTTATGTTACTTTAGATCTGAATTATCATCAAACCTTTCACATGAATTTCCCATAGCTCCTCTCTCCTCAAACACCAAACCTAAAAAAAAAAAAGAAGGTAAGGTACTTAGCACCTACCCTTATTCTTAGTCTCATACCCTTTACCTTATAGCCTTACATGTCTTTGATTAATTAATAAAAAAAAAATGGAAAAAGTAGCTCCTCCTCTTCTTCCTCTTCATCCTCCTATGTTATCATCACATCAATTTTATGATTCATCAAACACCAAAAAACGTGATCTATTATCATCATACGACGTCGTTCACATCCCAAACAACGATAATTGGAACCCTAAAGAATGGAATTGGGACAGTATCCGTTTCATGACAGCAAAATCAACAGTAGAACTACAACAGACCGAACAATCTCTAAACTTAAATCTCGGCAGTTGTCCGGGACTCGTACGAGGAAACAAACGAATCCGTTCAGGATCTCCAACATCGGCTTCATATCCGATGTGTCAAGTTGATAACTGTAAAGAAGATCTATCAAAAGCGAAGGATTATCATCGTCGTCATAAGGTGTGTGAAGCTCATAGTAAAGCTTCTAAGGCTTTGTTGGGGAATCAAATGCAACGCTTTTGTCAACAGTGTAGTAGGTTTCATCCGTTGCTGGAGTTTGATGAAGGGAAACGGAGTTGTAGACGGAGACTTGCTGGTCATAATCGCCGTCGGAGAAAAACGCAGCCGGATGAAGTGGCGGTTGGAGGTTCGCCGCCGTTGAATCAGGTTGCTGCTAATTTGGAGATTTTTAACTTGTTGACTGCTATTGCTGATGGTTCTCAAGGTTTGGTTTCTATTTTTGGTTCAAAATTTAGTTTTTTATTTAAATAGTAGTTTTTATTACTATTTTGGTAATTATTATGTAAATTTTGTTGGTATTTATTTGAAATAAATAAAAGTAAATGTTTTTATTTTTATTTTAAAAGTTAAAGTTATGGTGAAATTACTATATTTATCTGAAGAAGCTAATTAAGTAGTTTTGTGGTGTTAGGATCAATAATTTGTTTCTATAGATCAAATAAGTTTTTGGTTTTTTTTAATAATTAGAACATGCCCTTAATTGTTATTTACTTTGAATTTTTTTGATCATGAATTGCAATAATTTAGAGATTAATTTTTTGAGATTTTTCAAGAAAGTTGAAGCTGTGTTGTATTTGTTTACTGGAATGAAAATAATTTTATCTTAAAAATCAGCTATGATTGGGAACAATGTTTTTTTTTTTTTTGAGAAGCTACAGAAAGCAGCTTCTAATTTGAAACAGTTTTTAGACATTTTTTTTCCTTTTTCAGATTCTCAATTTTTTGAAAATTTGTAAGAAATGAACAAAACTTCTAAAAGTGATAATTTTGTTAAAAAAACTCGATTTTTTCGAAATAAAATTTGTAACATACAGACTCTAATTTATTTTTTAGAATTATTTTTCTTAATTTTCTAAAATCATTTCTGGGAAAAATGAACAGAAACCAACAAGCAAATGCTACTTGTGATTGTTTTTCCTTTTCTTATGTGTGGGCTAAGATTGTTTGTGTTGATGATATTGTTTAGGAAAATTTGAGGAAAGAAGGTCACAAGTTCCAGATAAAGAGCAGCTTGTACAGATTCTGAATAGGATCCCTTTACCTGCTGATCTTACTGCAAAGTTGCTGGATGTTGGTAATAATTTGAATGCGAAAAATGATAATGTCCAAATGCAAACTTCACCCTCCTATCATCATCGCGATGATCAACCAAACAATCCCCCCCCTGCCCCGTTAACTAAGGATTTTCTTGCTGTTCTTTCCACAACTCCATCCACACCTGCTCAAAATGGCGGCAGCGGGTCCACAAGTAGTGCCGATCATCTGAGAGAGAGAAGCAGTGGCAGTTCTCAGTCTCCAAATGATGATTCAGATTGCCAGGAGGATGTTCGAGTTAAATTGCCGCTGCAACTTTTTGGCTCCTCTCCAGAAAACGACAGCCCATCAAAATTGCCATCTTCGCGAAAGTATTTTTCATCGGCAAGTAGTAATCCTGTGGATGAAAGGTCGCCGTCGTCATCTCCTCCTGTTGTGGAGATGAATTTTGGTTTGCAAGGTGGGATTAGAGGACTCAATTCTAATGGTATTTTGACTGGACTTGGAGGCAATGCAAATAAGGAAACTAGCCAAAGTCATAGTTGTACTACTATCCCTCTTGATCTCTTTAAAGGTTCAAAATCAAATAACATGATTCAACAATCTTGTTCAGTTCAAAGTGTTCCATTTAAAGCTGGTTATGCATCTTCAGGCTCTGATTATTCACCTCCCAGTTTGAATTCAGATACTCAGGTTGGGATTTTGCAAACCCTGGTTCATGCTTGCTTTGAATTTGTACTTTGATTTATATATGTTCTTATTCTTTTAATTAAGAGGCTTAGCCATTTTGTCTTTTGGGTTTTAATCTATTTGTGATGGTATTCCAACAGGATCGTACTGGGAGAATAATGTTTAAATTGTTTGACAAGCATCCTAGCCATTTCCCAGGAACGCTGCGAACACAGGTGAAATTATTGTTGCACTTTCCCATAAATATTTTGCGAATCGGATGATGTCATTTTATTGTATATGGCAAAATGTCCTTCGCCAAATGCAAAGACGTGATAGTATTCATAATCATTTTGTCTTTTTCAGATTTACAATTGGCTTTCTACACGACCATCAGACTTGGAGAGTTACATAAGGCCCGGCTGTGTTGTCCTATCAATTTATGCTTCAATGTCTTCTGCTGCTTGGGTGCAAGTAAGCGAACTTCTGTGAATCGTTATGCACATTTTGAGCTTGTAGAATTCTACTTGCTGATTACTTGCATATTGTATTTTTTTGCAGTTAGAAGAAAACTTCCTCCAACGTGTTGATTCTTTAATTCATAACTCAGATTCTGATTTCTGGAGAAATGGAAGATTTCTTGTTTATTCTGGCAGTCAGTTAGCATCACACAAAGATGGTGAGCACTGTGACTAGTGTTGATTTCTGACTGGTTTCGATCATTTTTTTTTTTATCTTAGGCCTCATATTTTTATATTCATGCTTTAACCTTTGGAGGTTGTACTGTTTTCCCCCCCTCTAATTGAATTGTTTATTACTGATTTTACAACAAACTTTAGTCGGTAAAATATGCCATCATAGCTAGATTTTTATTATCAAGGAGTTGGATCAGATTTATTTAAACTGAATATCCAGGAAGGATACGCATGTGCAAACCATGGGGAACATGGAGGTCTCCAGAGTTGATATCAGTGTCTCCTTTGGCAATTGTCGGTGGACAGGAGACTTCTATTTCATTGAAGGGAAGAAACCTGTCTGCTCCTGGCACAAAGTTAGTACTGATTTTCCCCTTTTCTGGACGTTGTGTTATGCTTCTTTCTGGTCTGTTCTCTTACTGTTTGTTCTAAATTTTGCAGGATTCATTGCACTGGTGCTGACTGTTATACATCGTCAGAAGTTATAGGATCAGGAGATCCTGGTATGGTCTATGATGAGATAAAATTGAGTGGTTTTGAAGTTCAGAATACATCTCCGAGTGTTCTAGGTCGCTGTTTCATTGAGGTATATCTCTACATTCTATTGACTGCACATGATTACTGTGTATGGTTGCATACACTTGGATGTCTTGAAAATTTTCATGTACATGTAGTATATATTTGTGAACTTCTATTCGAAAAAATAATTGCAACTTACATGTTTATGAACAGGTAGAAAATGGTTTCAAGGGAAACAGTTTTCCAGTGATAATAGCCAATGCATCCATTTGCAAGGAGTTGAGACCGCTTGAGTCTGAATTTGACGAGGAGGAAAAAATGTGTGATGCCATTTCAGAGGAGCATGAACATCATTTTGGGAGGCCCAAGTCAAGGGATGAGGCTTTGCACTTTTTGAATGAGCTTGGTTGGCTGTTTCAAAGGGAAAGGTTCTCGAATGTGCACGAGGTTCCAGATTATTCGCTCGACAGGTTCAAATTTGTACTGACGTTTTCTGTGGAAAGAAACTGTTGCATGTTGGTCAAAACGCTTTTGGATATGCTGGTTGATAAACACTTCGAAGGAGAAGGGTTGTCAACAGGGTCAGCGGAGATGCTGAAAGCAATCCAACTTCTAAACAGAGCAGTGAAAAGAAAGTGCACAAGCATGGTTGATTTGCTCATTAACTATTCTATAACTAGCAAAAATGGCACATCCAATAAATATGTATTTCCACCGAATCTTGAGGGCCCTGGTGGTATTACTCCCTTGCATTTGGCAGCATCTACAACGGATTCTGAGGGTGTAATTGACTCTTTAACAAATGATCCACAGGAGGTAAATATTTCCCCCCTACTTTGACAAAAAAGTTTATAGAGGAAATGTCCCTCCTCATTCGACTTTACTGAATTGTTTTTGCTGAGTATAAAAAATAGTCGGATTGGATTGCCTATGGTTTTTATGGGGTTTAAATAGGTCATGCATGTCAGTCAACAGGAGGGACCTACTGCCTAGTCTTTGTTAGGCCAGACTGTGTCAGTTTTTTTATAGACAAGTGGCTTTTTGAAAAGTCTATTTAGTTGAAAATGACAAGTTATTATAGATATCTTTTAAATCCTCTTGTGCCTAACAGGCTTGGCTATTTAAATAAATTTGAAGGATTTTTTTTATAATGTTGTCAAAAAGAAGAATAAAGGATTTTGATGTGTTAACAATCTAATACTTTTTTTTGTTAACAATCTAATACTTTATATCATTCTAAAGATTTAAGCATATTGACCTACATAAAAGAATTAAATCTATGAATTTTTTAGTGATAAATTTTGAAGACCTTATCAACCTTAAAGTATGTCCTTGTCAGCCTACTTAGAATATAAATCAGTAGTTATCATGTTGTTTGGACTTCATCTCATCCTTTTCTCTACAACTTAGGATTATATTTCAATTTACATTAATGATGCTTGCATGCTTCTATTTAATTGAGTCCTTGACTTCTTGTCTGTATTTTTTTTATGCTGGTATGTAGATTGGGTTGAAGTGCTGGGAAACCCTTGTGGATGAAAACGGGCAGACTCCACATGCCTATGCCATTATGAGAAATAATCACTCTTATAATATGTTGGTTGCCCGTAAACGTTCCGATAGACAAAGAAGTGAAGTTTCGGTTAGAATTGATAATGAGATAGAGCAACCATCACTGGGAATTGAGCTAATGCAAAAGCGAATTAACCAAGTCAAACGAGTTGGGGACTCCTGTTCCAAGTGTGCAATTGCAGAAGTTCGCGCCAAAAGAAGATTTTCCGGTTCACGGAGCTGGCTTCACGGTCCCTTTATTCATTCGATGCTAGCTGTTGCTGCTGTTTGTGTATGTGTTTGTGTGTTATTCCGTGGAACCCCTTATGTAGGCTCAGTTTCTCCCTTCAGGTGGGAAAACTTGAATTATGGCACGATGTAATTCTGTTGGTGAATGAAAACTCAAAGGTATTGAGAAGCATAAAACCTGGGCGAAAGGATGAACTTCAGTTGTGCATTTTGTGACGAGAGCAAAAAAATGAACATATTAGAGGTTAATTTGGAGCTATAACTTGGCAGATCGAGAAGCAGAAAAATAGAGATGGACTTGAATGCTGCATATTTCGCTGTGATGCCGGAGTTGAGGATAAGTTACACCTGAGTGTTGGGTGTTGAAATTTTATAGTTGAAGAAATCTTCCACTTTTTAAACCAGATAGAACATGACCTCACAATATAAGGACAGAAAATTATGAGAGCAGTAAGCATTGGGAATAAAGAGAAAGTGAGTTGGGTAAATGTTGATGCAGTCAAATAATTTGGTTCATTGCCTCCTTTTTTCTCAAGGATCAATGAGTAAAAAATTACCTGCTATAGAACTATGCATCATGTTCGGATGCATAGATTTCGTTACTGTAAAGTTTATTTGAGGATATTGATAATAGAGGATGACCATACTATATGATTACAAAGTGTAATAGTAAATTTTAAGTTATATCTAATGTAATTGATATTTCAGTTTTCAATCAGCTCTTCACTCAGCTACCTTCTCACATGATTTTCCATTTGAATTTTTTGATACCATTAAAATTTGTTATTGTAGACAGATAAATGCTTTGAAAAAAAGAGAGAAAAAGTTTTGACAATTATTGATATTTGCTTGGATACTCATACCACAGTTCTATCAGATACTATTATACTACTACGATAGATATGCATTGCTAATTGCTATATTGGATTATTTTATTGAATTGCGTGGCTTATAAGGCTGTATCGTTAATATTGTGAGTTAGTAAGTATTATATGTGCATATGAGTTGTATCAATAATGTTTTTAAGCCGACAAAACAACTCATACCTATTTGTTGTATCCAGCTCAAATTTTTGAGTCTTTAAAACATCTATAGTGATTTTTTTGTTGTAAATTAAAGAAATTAGCTCTCTCATGTTATATTATATAACAAAGCTCATGATTTTATTGATATATCAGTACCTTCTTTTTTTCTTTTTTTAATTTATCGTATTCTTATATTGCTATCCGTATTGTATCGGATACTGTATTTTAAAAAAATATATTTATATGTACATTAATAAATATATATTTATATGTATATTTCTCTTATATCTAAGGGATTTGCTAGAACACACCCACTAATTTTTATATGGGAGTGTTTTAGCAAGCTACACCTTAAGGTGTATTTAACCACTTTTTAGTTATACTTGCTAAAACACTCATTCTAAAAAATAAGTGGGTGTATTCTAGCAAATGTCTATAGGAGTTGCTAACATACACTCACTTATTTTTTTTAGAAGGAGTGTCTTAGCAACATTCACCTTAAGGTGTATTTAACAACTTTTTAGTTATATTTTTGCTAAAACACACATTGATAAAAACTAGTAGGTGTATCCTAGAAAACCCTATATCTAAAAAAATAAAATTTCTCTTATATATTTATGTGGTGTTTGTGTGGTGTAATTGGGTATTAGAATGCTCCTACTCGCACCCATACGATACCAAATTACTTTTACGGGTAGCTACCCTTGTCCATACCCAATGTGCGGGTAGTGATTAGGTAATAGGTATGAATCCAATTATTAAGGAAGCACAAATCAAACTCAATCTAGTTTTGTCTGCAGTTACACATAAGTAGATCAAGCACAATATTTTTGTAAACAATTAAAAAAACTTAAAAAAACACTTAAAAAGAAAAACCTTCACCAGAATTTATAATTTCATATATCACCCTTCCACTCTCCCAAGTCAATAATATGGGCCTCCTTATCTTTAGATAACTGATTCTGAAACAACATAAACTTAGTGTCATTCACGTTTTGTTAACGTTGAAGAGAAGCAAAGAGAGAGCACACTTGTCAGAAGTTCAATTTAAATTAGATCTTCCAACAAGTTGTAGCTTCCTTATATCAATAAAGAGAGTGGTTATCTAATCTTATGTCAAGGAAGCATATCTAAATTCTCCAAATTTTCTCCAAATAACACCTGCATCCGCAAAAAACTTTCTATTTTATTTGCCCAATAGATATCAGTTAAACAACTCCAAATATTTTTCCTTAAAAAAAAAAACTCCAAATATTTTATTCCAAGATACCTTTTTGTTTAGGTCGGCATACATATTTATTCCAAATATTTTTCCTTAAATTATTTTTTCCATACATATTTTAGGAAAAAACTTAGGTACAATTCCTTAGGTGCTTTTCGTATGGTTCTTAATTAAAAATACAACTTTTTTTGGAGATAACAAACTTTGAGAGAATTATGGATTTAAGCAAATCATGGTGAATTTAGTTAAGAACCATACAAAAAGCATCTAAGGAATTGTACCTAAGTTTTTTCCCATATTTTATTCCAAATATTTTTCCTTAAATTATTATTTTTAAAATAAATTATGATATCATAAATATTTTTATGATATCATAAAAATATCTATTTTAAAAAATGGTTTAAAATGTAGTACATAAGTAATTCTTAGGGGAGAGGATTGTAATCCAAACAACATTAGAGAAGGGGAGGGAGGCCTCGCTATTAGGGAAGCTAGATTATTTAATATTGCTCTTCTTGGGAAGTTAGTTTGGAACCTTCTTTATGATCCTCAGAAACTTTGGGTGAGGGTTTATTGGAAGCCTTGAGACAAGGCTTTCAATTCCGCATTGGTGACAGATCCTCCTCATTCTGGTATGATAACTGGACGGGGCTAGGAGCGCTTTGTCACTTGGTTGATTTTGTCAACATTTCAGATACTCAATTACAACTTAAGGATGTTAGCTTTAATGGATCATGAGATTGGAATAAACTGATGACAATGGTTCCAAACGAGCTCAGCACGACTGTTGATCAGTTCCCCCCTCCTCTGGCCTTTGATGATGATATTCAGGATAGATGGGTTTGGGGAGCTTCTCAAACAGGAAGGTATTCTTGCTCTACATCATATAGTTGGCTTTTATCTCGCTATAGAGAGTTGAATGATAATGAAAGTTGAGATTGGATATGGAAATTGTCAATTTCGATCAAGGTGCAACATTTCATGTGGCTTTGCATGCACAATGCAATCCCAACTAACAAGCTTCGACATCATTGCAACTTGACAACTTCTCCAGTCTGCCAGCGATGTGGAAAATACGATGAAGATGTGCTTCATTGCCTTAGGGATTGTGCTCCATCGAAGGAAGTTTGGCAGCTAATATCTAGCGTTAATCATCGATATTTATTCAGCTTCACATCCTGGAAAACATGGTTACAAACTATGTCTAAAGGAGCGTTTGGTAACATGTTTGCAATAACTATTTGGTGGATCTGGCGCTTCAGGAATAATCATATTTTTGGCGACAAGCAATGGAAAACCCAAAATGTCATTCATTTTATAAACATTATGTGTACCGACCTAACTTCAATCATTATTCACTCCTTTGAGCACCACATTAATCGTCACATGGTTAATTGGACCCCACCTCCAGATGGATGTGTTAAGTTAAATATTGATGGAAGTTGTGGTGCTTCTGGTGATATTGGTTCTGGAGGTTTACTTCGTGATAACAAGGGAAATTGGATAGCTGGATTCTCTTATAATGATGGGCAAGGGGATGCACTTTTTGCTGAGCTATTTGGGGTTTACCATGGTTTGATGTTGGTAATCAGCAACTCTATTCAACGAGTTATTTGCAAAACAGATTCTTTAAATGTCTTCCGTCTTCTCCAAGATCCAGATCACTCTCATATGCATGTGTATGCTTCTTTGTTGGTGAAGATTTTTGGGTTAAAGGAGCATATTCATAACATTTCTTTCCAACATGTGCTTCGAGAGGGCAACCATTGCGCAGATTTCTTGGCCAAGCTCGGGCGCTCTTCAAGATTAGGTGTGACTTTTTGGCATGCTCCCCCTTCGAAGTTGAAGTCAGTCTTGAGGCTTGATGCCCCAGACTGAGCCCTGTTTTTAGGTTTTTTTTTCTTTCTCTTTTTCTTTTTCTTTTGTCATTTTACCAAAAAAAATATTAGAGAAGGGGAGTATATAATTTATTTTAGATTTTTACTTTTAAAGGAAGGGAATATATATTATAATATAAGATGGGAGGAGAATGTAATTCACGTTTCTCATACGAGAAAGTATAATTTATTTACTTACTAATTTATTTCATTAACCATAACATGATGACAAAAACCTTCAATGGAAAACTATAAGTGTATAATACTTCTCGTAAAAAAAAAAGTGTACAATACTTTTATAACCATTTGGACATCTTTAAAAAGACATAAAATATAGTGATAAACAAATCAATGTCAAATTAGACAATCTTGTAAGACAAAATTAAGATTGACTATATGAATTTAGAACAATAGAGCACCTGTCATAGACATAATTAATTCAACGTCCTATTTCTATTAAAGCGATAATACACGCGAGTAATATAAATATTTAAGAAATAGATGCTACGTCTTCACATCAAAATTCAAACAACATGCATATATAAAATTCATCAATAGTCGTAGCGGGTATAAGTCATACATCTCCAAGTATACATGTCATAAACTCCGAGTACATCAATACATAAAATCTCCAAATCCCAACACATGGGTAAAATCTCAACAACATAAACCAACGTCAAAATAAAAGACAAGACGACATCCTAATCAGAGCCCTAAGCTAAGAATCCAAAAACAGATAGACGAGGTAGCTCCGCTATCCTCAAGCACTCACCAAGCAAGCAAAAAAAACTAATCCTGCACAGCGTCTACCCATTCATACAAATAGGTAGGCGGTCCACCACAGACCACTGTGGGTTAGCTTCACATCAATCATAATCAACATAAACAAACATAAGCATTCATGATTTCATGCATAACACATACACATACACTTCCCTCCTAGAATACTAACATCACATGATTATTATCCCCCATTCCATACACCTCAAACTATCACGTTACTAACATAGCATAACAAACATATTCAATCTCTAATCAAGTCATCGACGTAAACTCATCATTTATCATCATCAATCAATGAAAGGATTACTCACCTTATTCTTCATTTAGCATACTTAACTCAACAAGTACAATTCATCATTTCAAAGTTATAAGCAATCAATTATTATTATTATTAAAGGAATCACCACATCATATATATATACATACATATATAAATCTCACCTCATTACTATTACCAAAATAATTATCATCAAATAGATTCACCAAGTGTATAAGCACAAGCAAGTAAGACACGCAATTAGAGCCTAGTTCAAATATTCACAATCATCAGCAAAATCCACCAATGTACATATACACCAATCCACATAATCACAACGTTCACCAAATTTCACCAATGCACAAATTCACCAAGTCACATATTCAATTATGACACGACTCATCAACTATTCAAATGCATGCAATGTTATAGACTCTTCTAGATGCATGCGGTACCAAATCACCTCAAGGTCGTCACCTTCGATGCAACAAAAACATCGTATGTAAGATTTTACACCCGTCTTACATTTTGGATATAAAAATCTGTCACCATCAATCATGTATGCATGAACATATGACTCGACACAATGCATATGTTCACACAAACAATTCACCACATCATCACCAATCATTTAGCATATATGTATTCACCAACAATTCACTATTACTTGACATATATGCAATCACCAACAACACTCACAATTCAATTAACATATATATATTCACCAACAACATCAAAATCAATCAAAATATATGTATTCACTAATATCAACTTTTTCACATAGTTCAACACTAACATACAACTTGTCACAATCCAAGTAAAGAAGAAAATACATCATATTAAGATAAATGTCATTTTCGACACCTAGCGATCATTCATACATCTTTATGTAATCATATAAAGCTATTCACAAAAGATTGGCAAAACAATCAGCTTTAAAGACCATTTTCGACAAGTCCGTATCAAGTTGCAAAAACGGCCAACATTGACATTTTTCAAAGCAAAGTAACTCATCCAAGTTTGAAAATATACAAATCAATCTCAATTATTCATATGAGCATGAACGTAGGCCACTTACAAACTATTAAGTATTAATTCAAGGATTAGCCTAAGTTTGTATGGACAAACCCAAAGTTCATATATTCCACAATCCCACCCGAAAATCAAGTTTGATATGATTAAGACATTGTACCAACTTTACAAGCCTTGTCTAAGTCCATATGAACTGTAGACCAAGCTTGCAATCCCTTTTGTTCATAAAATTCCATTTTCCAACAATTTCCGAAAAACCGAAACGACACAATTACAAGTTTCAAACCATTTAGAAAATCTAAGTTTCGACCAAGCCAATTATGTTCCAGTAGTAAAGTGAGTGAAAACATCATAAGTACACCTTCAAACAGTCGCAACGGACCCCTACACGACTGCCCCCAAGCACCCGAACACGGAGCAACAAGCATGTTGCCCTGTTCAGGGCGCCTGGCGCATGGAGTGCAGCGCCCTACCTTAGGCGCAGCGCTGCGAAACGTGCGCTTTCGCATGTTTCGGCCGCGGGTTTTCGCCATTTTCGCCCAAAACTTGAATGGTTAAGTCCCCCATTCGTCAAAATGATCCAAGGCACAACCCGAGGCTCTAACACGTCGAACACATTCGTTTCACGACATTTGAATGACAGATAAAATGTTTTAGAAATGGTTTTCACAAAACAACAAGTTTTCGACAACAACAACAAATCATTTCTTCCAATTCAACACAATCCAACAACAACAACTCAACTTAATTCATACCCAAGCCATGATATGACATTAACAACAACCACAATCCATAATCATGAATTCAATGATAATTCAACAACAACATAACACAATTCATCAAATTAAGCACAATTCACAATATACCCATTTATACATATCATGAACATGCAATTTCATCAACAACAATTCAATTATCATCAAATTCATATACTCAAACATATCATTATAACATGAGCACGAATTTCAACAACTAAGTTCAAAATAATCACTTATTCCAATAAGCACTTATGCATAGAATTAGAGAAGAAGTTAAACTAAGAGATTATGAATGAAATCTAACCCCCTTACCTCAATAAGCAATAATCCTAGCAAAAACTTCAATCAAGCTACTAGAATCTCTATCACCTCTTGGTTCTTCAAGCTTTCTTTCTTCTAACCCTTTTTGCTCCTTCTCTTGAACTTTCTCTCTCTACCTCTCTCAAATTCTTATAAAATGAATGTGAACCCTATTTTTCTACAAAGACTAGAGCTTAAATAGTGTCCACACTAATGGGCTTAACCCTTAAAAATCTAATGGGTTCAAAACTCTTATAAACTAACTCCTAAAGTTACCGAATAATTACTGGTTCAAAACTAATTACCTCCACCAAATAGTAACTTAGTAAAATAACTAAAAATAACCCTCACCATGAATTTACTAATTTACCCTTGCTCACAAAATGACCAAAATACCCCTGAGTCTAAAATGACTATAATGTCCTTCTAACACCGAAATCCACTATTCCTAACCCAAAATACACACAGAGGCAATTAATCACATATAAGCACATATAAACACATAAATAAATAATAAATTAAATCTAGCGAAAAACGGGCTGTTACAATTAACGGTTACAAATAATTGTCGTGTCGGATAAATTTGAGATCGCAGTTCTTAGTGGAGAAATCTAAGAACAAACAACTATATTTCATGAAGACAAAGGGACCTACGGTATAGGGAGAATGATGTGAGGGAGCTTAAAGGGGGCATTTAAAGTTGGTTTGGTACTCTCATGAGGAAAATGATGTGAATCATAGGAACATTAGTAACACTGGTGTGGTGTTATCAAAGGCTTTTACTCTTAAACTATGTAAGTTGATCCCCAACTCTAATGAGATAGAGTGGTGCCATCAGGCATCAACTGCCTTCATTGAGAAAATTTGATAATTGTAAAACCATGCAAGTATTGCTTATAGTTCATTTCCTTTATTATTAAATAAAAGAGCTTCCAAACAGATGTATGATGAGATAGATAATCATCTTTTAGTTTTTGAGTCAAGATAGATAATAATAATAAGGGTTAATTAAGTTTTTAGTCCGTATAAATATTCATAGTTTTGTTTTTAGTCCCTACAAAATAAAAACACATTTTTTAGTCCCTATAAAATTTTTTCATCAGCATTTTTAGTCCCTGTAAAAAATTTCCATTAGCATTTTTAGTCCCTGTAAAAAATTTCCATCAACATTTTTGGTCCTTAAAATACTTAAAGAAAATGTCACAGGGACTAAAAAGTGTGATTTTATTTTGTAGGGACTAAAAACAAAACTGTAAATATTTATAGGGACTAAAAACTTAATTAACCGTAATAATAATAGTGAGAAAAAAGAAACATTTGAGAGTGTGAAAACACAATAGATCAAACATCTATCTATTTCACAAGAAACACTATGCCCCTTTACTTGCCTTATGTTTTCATTTTTATTAGCTAACTGATAGTTGTTGTTATGAAGTTGTCAAAATTGGGATTTTGCTTCAGGTCGAAAGAGAAGAGTAAAATTGCAATAAAAATTGAAGGATTTTACTCAACTATTTTGTAGAATCGATATAAGAAATTGTAAAATCACAATCAAAATCAATGGATTTTACCAAAAAAAAAAGGTTAAATATATGTTATAAATAGTATATAGTCATAAATGACTTAACTTATAAGAAATCGTAAAATCGCAATCAAAATCAATGGATTGTAAAATCAATTGAGTCGTTGAAGGTGAAGAAAGTCGCAAAATCCTGGATTTTAGGATTTAAGTCGGGATTTTGACAACAATGATTGTTATTACTCTATCTTTTGAAGGAATTGAATCCTTAAGTCTGGATCTCCGATCAACATCAAGTGATTTTAAGATCAAAAACACAGTTTCAAAAACTATTCATGGAGTGTGAACATTCTCATAGGCCACAAAGCTAGCAGTATTAGCATGTACATTCCTTGAATACCAATGTTGGTGGCTGGTATCTTAGTCAATTATATCTATCATGTTGACAAAAAAAAGTATCTCATTCTCTTGCACAATGAAATGTTGGTACATGTTTTTAAAAGCTAACTCTACTGTCTACAAAAATTCCAAAAGAATCAAAATGGAACTGTGTATGGCAAAGCATATATGTCAACCTCAGGCATAAATTGCGCCCGAGGCCATAGAGATTTTGAACACTGAAAGGCATCGGTCTTCTGTTTCTTGGAGACATGCTTTGCTTCTATCTTCACTGAACTGAATGACCAATCTTGATCCAATGAATCTAAGAGTTCATATGCTATCGGCTGAATGTGAAGTAAGGATTTATACAATGATTGCACGCTTCGACTTTCATCATCAACTGTTTTATTTGCTGCTAGAGCATCAACAGGAACCAAATTCTGCAATGGTTTGCCAACTTTGGAAGCAGAATTTCCATGAAGCTGATTGGGGGTCTCAACTTTTGTGAGCGGAAGATCAATTTTTCTAGTTTCTTGAGTGAGTGAATCTCCAATTCCTACACTTGTTGAACAAGACCCAAATTGAAATCCTTGTTCAGATTTCTCAGGTTCCCGATGTTTCATCAATGGAAGACGAGTTTGAATGGCGGCTCCTGTTTCAAAAAAGAGTACACATTAGCTTTTGTAAACAAGGGTTAAACAACACAGCAATAAACAGTGCAATTGCCAAGTTTCTAAGCTTTCTCACCATGATCTTGATTAGGTAACAAGATGCACCTCTTCCTCTTGCTGCTTTGAGTACTGTCAGAGGAATAAGGCTCTTGAGGAGAAGAGACAGGTTGGTCAAGTTCCTCAGTAATACCACTCCTTTCAAGTTGTTCATTCTCATAATCTTCTCCCATTACCAACTTCCCATTGTCTTTGAACTTTGTAGCACCACCAAAACATGCATGAGAGGTAGTTGAATCTCTTTGTTTCAACTTTTTCTCCCTTTTCCTTTTCTCCCTTTTCTCTTTCCTCTCATTCTTGTCTTCCTTCCTGTCCTTCTTTTTCTTTCTGTCTTTCTTGGGCGTATCCAAATCAAAACGGAGCTTTAAAGAACCATGACAACGATTTCAAACAGCAGACATGGAAGACCAAAGAAGCAAACATGCTAATATATGCAAGCATTAGAATCTAAAAATCTAGTAACCACATCTTGTTTACAACTACTATGCGACAATATTGTAACAGAAGATCGATCACAATGATTCGTAAATGATTAACAACGCATATTAATTAGTCACAGATCAACCAAAACTGACCGCATATTAATTAACCCTAATCGCATGTTATATACAAAGGAAATCCAAATCACACACGAAGTTGAGCACAAAAGCAAAAACGAAACTGGCTCAACAAACCTTAATCATATACCCCGGAGGTGGAAAAGGAAAGCAACGAGACATCTTCGTGAAGGAAGAAAAGCTAGGGTTTGGTTGGTTGAAGATTGAACAAGTTTTCTTCTCTAGCACGAAAACAAACCCTAATATCTCAAACGCACAAAGCAAAATATTGTATCTGAGGGATGGGTTTGTATTTATAGGCTTAAGTGACCGACTAAAACGGGTCACACGGAAGTCAATCACGCGTATCTATAGCAACTAAATTGTTACTTCTCGTTCAAAATTAAACCAATTTAATAGAAAACCGAAATCGAATCAACTCAAACTAAAAACCAAAAACTACGTTTGGTTTGGTTGTGTTTGGGCCATTTTTTCATTCAACCATACAGTTTAGTATTTTTTTTTTGTCAATAGCCTAGCGGCTAGAGAAATTCACTTTAAGGGTGAATAAGTGGGGTGTCCGGGGCTGTATATATATATATATATATATTATCCTTTACCAAATGAGCTAAGCTCATGCGGACAGTTTGGTTTGTTATACTTATGCGTTGTTTTACAAAAACCAAATCCAATCAAAACCGTATTTGTTTGTTTTTTTTTTTTATCAAAAAAACAATTGAACAAATTGAATAAAATCGGATGCCATGTTCAAATATTAAAAAGGGTCCCCAATGGAAAAACATGAATTTTTTTAAGCAATATTAGTCATTTATTTAAGTTGTAAATAATCTTAAAAATAGTCATTCTTATAAATTAAGTAAAAGTAAGTTTGTATGGGAGGAACTAACTAATTTGTGTTGATCTTCACTAACCACTAATTGTTTTAATAATAAAAATTGGGTTCATAATAAAAAGAAACACCAAAAACTTAAAAAGAATCATCACTTTGTTTGCGCAAAACGGATTTAAACTAAAAACAATAGAAAAAAATACTACTCTGAAATGCATATTAAATTGTAAATTTGATAAAAATATTGCAATGACATAATAGTTGTTTATGTAATTGAGACTTTTATATTTGGTTCAAATTCACACAAATGTTTGGAATTGAACCTCAAGACCAAAGATTCAAATGCATTCTACCTTACCACCAAACCATTACAAGACATCTATTGATTTTTTTATATTTTATTATATATACTTAACACTTTTGGAATCTATATTATAAAAAATATTGAGGCTCATTAAATTGCGAGGCCCGTCACCGTAGCCCGCCTTGCGCTTGCTAAGGGTCGGGCCTGA
>Ga0228711_1003277_pt1 | contig 25129 bp, 11 predicted proteins | sample MedpolnodulmetaG_2_FD_177996 | JGI IMG/M metagenome (GOLD analysis project Ga0228711, IMG submission 177996) | Root nodule microbial communities from Medicago polymorpha collected in Santa Monica, California, United States - brown nodules | ecosystem: Host-associated > Plants > Roots > Nodule... | reverse complement strand
GTGTTTTTTAAATTAAAATTTTAAAAAAAAAAAAAGTAAACAGCAGTCGGTTTAATTGATAAGAAGTTGACTCATATCTCATTAAAATGAGCTGAACAATTTTCATTACCTTATAAAGAAGCATGCATATCATCACCTAATCAAACCATGTTAATCTTCTGTTCTCATTTTATGAGATATGAGTCAATTTCTTTTATTTTTTTTGACAAAATGAGTCAATTTCTTTATCACCTAGTCAAATGCAAAAATTGATTTTTAAAACTAAGTCGAATAATAATAAATTGAAACCGTTTACATTCAACTTAGCTTTTAATTAATTCAAAATCTATTTTTGTTACCTTAGAAACAAGCATATACACTATTCTGTGAGCATAACTCAGTTGATAAGACAATGCATTATTATATGCAGGGGCTGAGATTCGAACCCCGAACACCCCACTTATTCACCTTAGAAGGTGAATTCTAGCCATTTGACTACCTGGAAAGAAAAAAAAAACAAGCATACACTTCATCACCTAATCAAACCTTAATTTGAGGTAAAATCAATAAGTTTGTGTTTGATTTTTTTTTTATAACCTTCCAGTTTTCGGGAAAATGAGCGATAGTAATTTGGAGTTCGACTAAGAGATAAATAATATATTGTCAAAAGTTGTTTCATTTAGGAATCAAACCCAAGTTTTCTTGAGTTTGGTGAAACTTGTTAACAACTTAAACTTGATTGTTTGATTAGTATGTGTTTGATTCTACAGTAACAAAAATAGATTTTAAATATATTAATTTGTAAAACTAGATTTCATATATGCTCTGATTAATTTTCCCCTTGTGATACAAGAAAAAAAATGTCCACCGCAAAGATATTTTTTTGAAGAATATTATTTACGGTGGTAGACGTAGAATCAAAATCATGCTGGAAATCACTGCTTAAGGATAGTAGAAAACATATGCTATCAGTTTCTCTATGTCGTTTTTTGTATACAAAATAAAACAGACTTACAAAATACTTTTGTACAGAATCTAATTATAATCTCCAGCAGTTCTACTATTGCATATATTCTGTCCAAAAAGATAAAAACTATAGCATATATACTGAATTTTACGGTTCCTAAATTTCTCCAAGACACAATGAGACAAATTAAACCTCAGGTGGCTCCAGCCACCGGGATATTTAGGCCAAAACTAAAAACAAAGGAACGATGGAATTATATGGATGCGACTCTTGATATTTTGAATTATAAAGTGAAAACAAAAAGTCACTTATTAACATGGACGGACCCAGAAATTTAAAGTGGTGTAGGTATCATATAAAAATTTGCATTTTTTTTTTGAAAGAGCGCAAAAATAATATAAGTATATGTCTTTAAATATGCATCATAATTCTTCTCTACAATTTTTCATATTTTTTATATATTAAATGAATTTTTCATTTTTATTGTCAATGAAAAATCACCGAATTGAAAAGGAAATCAAAACTCATGATTCCTTTTGTGACAATGTGATCGTTGCTTCTATCACAAAATGAAAATTTTTGGATTTCTCATTTCTGTTCTTTAGTGAATTTGTGTTCTCATTCTGCAATTTGTTGGTTTAGTAAAAGTAAAGTATTATAATTTTTTTTTTTTTGTAGAACGACAAAGTGAAAACATTCACTTAAAAACCCATACACATAAGTGGGAATCCCAAATTCGAGCTCAGATCATGACATTTAGTCTGATAGTAATTAATTGAATATATTTATCTTATAATTTATGGTGTAGACCTCAATAACTTAATTAAACTTAGTATCATTCCCTCTTTTTATTTCATAATATATATAGGTATTATTATTTTTAATATTTTTTTCTAAAGTTGTGAGGGCCAAGGCCTACATACCCTTGTTAACTTAATTTTAGATGAGGAGTGATATTTGTACAACTAAAATTAGACAGCTTTGATGACAACCAATTTTCTCCTTTTGTGATTGGACAAAAACAATGGAGAGAGAAAGAAGAAGAGAGAGAATAAAAAACACATGTGTGTATGAGAGAGAGAGTTGTTTAAAGAGTTGTCAAAAAGTGGTTGTACAAATATCATTTATCATTTTAGATAACAATTTTGTCTTTTATTTTTTTCACGTTATTTTTGTCCTTTTGTTTGATTATATATGAATTTTCAAGAATCAACTTAAAAGTCATATGAAAACATCACTGAAAAACATAGTTTTAAAGACTAGAAATTTGTATCGAAATGAAACCATATTGATTTGAATTTTGAAAAATACATATGCAAATTGATCAAAATGACATGAAAAAAATGATAAAGAACGAAATCGTTATCTGAATTAAATTAAAGAATGAGAAGAGTAATTTTGTTGTTGTACTTTGTTTATTTTTGGATCGTCCATGAATGCAAGATCATTAAATTTTTGTACTTCATTAAATTTTTGGATCGTGAAAATTTTATGATTTTTTTTTATCTCTTTGGCAGATTATTGACCATATGAGAAATCCACAATTTTTATTTTAAAATATTATAAGAAATATATAAAAATTGTATCATAAGTATTTAAACCGAGAAATGAAAAGTTACATATGTTTTTCTTTTTAACATAGTGGCAATTTTTCATGAATTTAGGAGTGTTCAAAACCGAACCAATCCAATAGAAAAACCGTAAACCGAATCAATCCAAACCGCACAAAACTGCATTTGGTTCGGATGTAAACGGATCATTTTCTTGCTCAACCGAACCAAACCAAACCAAACCGCAACATAAGAAAAATGTTAATTAAACATATATACTCATAGAAACTCAATGGAAACTTTTATAAAATTACATATTTTTTCTCTTGTTAGATTCCTTCTTTGCTTTTTATTTAAAATCTTAGTCTTTTGCATTTCATAGAAAATAGGATTACGTTTTGTCCATGTTTTTAACTTGGTCTATGTTGTTGGAAACATTGTAAAATGAAAATAAAATTGTAATATTTGATGAAATTTAAAACATTGTTGAAAAATATGTTGTATTTTAACTTTTTAACCTGATTTTAATGTTGGAAACAAAAAATTTATCGTCTCGAAAAAAACCGTATCAACTGATCCAACCCAAACCGCATTGGTTTGGTTTGGATGTTATTTTTAAAGTCAACCAACCAAACCAAACCGCATGCTTTTTTATCTTGCAGTTCAGATGACTTTTACCTTCAAAACCGAACCAAACCGTACCGCAAACACCCCTACATGAATTCAATTCAGAATAATTATGCTTATGGTATTTTTGTGTACGTTCATTTATCTCTGCTTTACTTCACCAAACAAAAAATTCTTCACCAATTTTGTTTTTCTCTGCTTTAAGATATCCCATGAGGATAATGGGTCCTTAATAATTAGGGCGTATCTTGTCAAGATAGGCATCTTAATATCATACTCATGTATACGTAGATGTATATAATATTGTTAGAATTTTATATATCTACTCATGAATTGATTTTCATTTAAAAAACATGGTCAATTTTTGTATTATATGTATTTCTTAGTAAAGTTTATTTATTTGATTCGATTCCATTTTATTTTTATTATAATCAACATCCATCTTGCACTTTATTAAAAAAAAAATCCATCTACACTGAACTATTTTAAAGTTTGAACCATTTTAAACCTCTTTGAATTTAGAAATTAGAATACATTATGCAAAACACCACATTTCATCTAAATAAAATAAAACCTATTTTTCGTCAAAAGAATCTATTTAGTATTCTTTTTCTTTAATAACCTCAAATCATATGAAACCATTTAAATAAAAAAAACTAATATATCTTTTTAACCTAAATTTAAGTTTTTTCTTCTCTCAAATTTGTCCCAAACTCTCAATTATTTAAACAGATAATGTGAATTTAAAACGCTTAAGTAAAATGAAGACTTTTAACCGAAATAACCAATTTTTTTTATGTAAATCCTCTAGTTTTTAGTGGAAGGAAGTCTTGGTAATTTGGAGTTCGATTGTGGGGTTCGTATAGTCTAACAAAAAATTGGTTTATCCAAAACTTCAATTCAAGTTCTCCTAAATCATTCTTTGATGGAGTTCATTAACCAAATATTCATGTGTAGTATAAGAAATATAAAATTTCCCTTTTGAATTGTACTTATTCTCATGCGGAAATAAAAAAAGAAAATAAACATGAGCTACCCAAGAGCACTTGGATAAGATGTTAATGAATATCTTTTAGCTTAAGCATAATCTTTGAAAAAAAATCTTGTAATCTATTAACGTCTTACCCAACTCAACGGATTAATATCAACATGCAGAGATCTCCGATTCACAACGACAAAAATAAATATGAGCTGACTTAACCAAAAGATAAGGCAAATATATTTTAAAAAATAATTATTGATTTAATACGACAAACAACAAATGGAAACTTATATATGATTCTTTTTGTTTCCACAAATTGAATATCATAATATTGAATTTTTTAAAATTCACGTGTTTCTTTCTATAGAAAATAATACTGATATTTAATAAATATAAATAACATCATTCAAAAAAAATTAATAAAATAAAAAAGGAGAAACATAATGATGGACACACAAATCATTAAGACTTCCTAAAAAAAAAATGGTATACTAGTACAATGTGACATGAGTGACAGAAATTGGGTTCTCATAAGCTTTAATGCTTTTGATTATGGTTCGATCTTTGAGTAATGCATAACAATTTTTTATTTTTATTGAGGAATTGCATGGTATTTGTTCTGATATTTATTCTCTTTCCCGTGCAAATACTAGTATATGTTGGGAACAATCTCGGTTAAAGTGGTTTTGAGAGGGTGATGCGAATTCAAAATATTTTCATTCCGTTCTCTTGGGTCGACATCGTCAAAACGCCTTGCACTCTATTGTTGTTGAGGGTGGGGTAGTGGAGGGAGTTCATCCCATCCGCCAAGTTGTGTTCTCTCATTTTGCGGCCCACTTCAAGTAGTGTGGGGCGGCCCGGCCAGCAGTGGACAAGTTGATTTTCAAGACTCTGAGTTATGCGGAATGCGGGGGTTTGACTAAGCCTTTTTCAGAAGAGGAAGTTAAGGCAGCGGTGTGAGATTGTGACAGTTTCAAAAGTCCTAGTCTGGATGGAGTGAACTTTGGTTTCTTTAAGGATTTCTGGCTTGACATGAAGCAGGCGATTATGCATTTTATGGTGGAATTTCATCAGAATGGGAAGTTGTCAAGAGATATTAATTCTACTTTCATAGCTCTTATTCCAAAAATTGACAACCCTAAAAAATTGAATGATTTTCGTCCCATTTCTCTGGTGGGGAGCATTTATAAAATCTTGGCAAAGGTCCTTACTAATAGATTACACTCAGTGATTGGTTCTGTTGTTTCGAAAGATCAGTTAGCTTTTGTTCAGAATATGCAAATTTTAGATGGGATTCTTATAGCAAATGAAGTTGTAGGTGAGGCTCACAAATTAAAAAAGGAATTATTATTATTAAAGGTAGACTTTGAAAAAGCATATGATTTGGTTGATTGGGGGTACTTAGATGTAGTTATGGGAAGGATGTCATTTCCATTTTTGTGGAGAAAATGGATAAAGGAGTGCATTTCAACTGCCACGACTTCAGTTTTAGTGAATGATAGTCTCACTGACGAGTTTCCTTTAGAGAGGGGGTTGCGCCAGGGTGACCCTCTCTCTCTCCTTTTCTTTTTTTTGTTGTTGCGGAGGGGTTGAATATCATGATGAAGTCATTGGTTAAGGAAAACATTTTTGAGGGTTACAAGGTTGGTGCAACATCCACTGTGTCTGTTACGCACCTTCAGTTTGCAGACGACACTTTGCTTCTTGGTGTTAAGAGTTGGGCGAACACCCGGGCTATGAGGGTGATTCTAATTTTGTTTGAGAGTAAATTTTCATAAAAGTATGTTAGTGGGTGTCAATATTTATGATTCATGGTTGAATGAGGCAGTGTTTGTTCTATGTTGTAAAGTGGGAAAAGTGTCTTTTGTGTATTTAGGCCTTTCTATCGAGGGTGATCCGCGTTGATCAATTTTTTGGGAACCTCTTCTGCATAGCATCAAGTCTAGACTGCCGGGATTTAAAAGTCGACTTCTGTCATTTGGTGGTCGTTTAATTCTTCTCAAGTCTGTCTTGAGTCTTGACTTCTCTTCATGTCTATGCTCTTTCCTTTTGAAATTTTATAAATGACAAAATGTTACTTTTGAAATTTCGTTGGATATGCAAGCAGTTACGATTACCTAATATTTCGTTTCACCATCAAATACGCCACACCACGCTCCGATGTATTGTGTGATCTAGATGTAAGCCTTTATGATTTTCTTTTTGAAAGAAGCCTTTGCGATTTTGTCTTTTATAAAAGATGTTTTATTGTTTTGTGGAGTGTGACTATTCTATATAAACACCTAAAATATTTCTTAAGCAAAAGCAATATCGGTCTTAAATCTGAATGAAATATCTCTCCACCCTCCTTTACAATATTTTCCCAGCTCAATAAATATTCTTTTTCCATTTAGCACAAAAACACGTTTCTAATACAAAATCAGACAACCCTTTACAGCACAAAATAAAAAGCATATCTTAAAAGTTCTTCTATTTAAGGTGTGTCACACTATAACTTTACTCTAATTCAACTCATTCATCTTCTCACATATTTCAATAACCCTTAAAGAAAATGAATATTGAAGAGTTAGTTATTCAAGATGAGTATGTATACAAAGAAGAAACCAACCTCACAGTTCTGAAAACATCTAGGTTTTTCAGTGGTGATGGGTTTGTTGTGTATGATTGTAAAGGACAACTCGTTTTCCGGTTTGACTCGTATGGACCAAACACACGTGATAAGGAAGAACTTGTTCTTATGAATACACATGGTCGCTCTCTTCTCACCTTGCGTCGAAAGGTATGTACTAGAATCATTATTCTGTGTTTCTTTTTCGTGTTTGTAAATTGTAATTGAGTTTCTTTTTCTGTCACTGAGTCCACTCACTGAGTCCACTCACCGATTCAGATTTTGTTGGTTGTAAAGTCTTTGTCTTAATTAACTTTGGCTATCAATTTGTTTCAAAAGACATAATTAAAATTAGAGTTTAATTTTAATATGATCAAAGTAAAATACTTGGTTTGAAGTTTTTGTTTTGTTTTTTCTGCTATCCGCATCCGTATCTGTGCAACGTGACTAATGCATGAGTGTAGAACTAAAATGTGTGATAAAATTCTTTCTCGCTAGATTTAACATTGATGTATTTCCATATTTAAACTAAGATCTTTGGTTAAATCTGAAGATGTATTTTGTTCTTGGGTTGAAGTTTCTTTCTTGAATATATTTTGTTTGAAGTTTGCAAAATTTGTAAGTTGGGATTGCAAATGTATAGTTTCCTTTTCATTTCAATCTGAATTTTAACGTAAAATGAGGAAAAAACATAGTTTACAATCGGATCAAACTAAAAATCCAATAACATATTTATTTAATTTCTTGTTGAATATACATCTAGATTTGGGATGCTAAGATCTAAAATTATATCTCTCAACTACTACGAACACTTGGATGAGAAGTTAATTGATCTCTTCCAATTTAACCAGCGATTATGAGTTCAAATCTAGTAGTGGAATGCCGGGACCTTAAACATTTTAAAGAATTTTATCATCTATTACGATCTTATCTGATTTGAGATATTAGTCTCTGCAATTGAACGTAAGGAAACTTGGTTCACACAAAAAAAATCTTTGTGACCCCAAGATTTCACTATCTTAGGACCGTTTAGTTGCGTGAACAGTTTGAGAGCTCCTAATTGCAAATCAAACATACCCTACCTTAATCACTTTTCAAGATTTTTTCCAAACTAAAAAAATATTTAATGAGTAAGTAATTATATTCATCTGTTATTTATTATTTTTTTTGACAAGTTTATTATCTATCATTAACCATTAGATATATTATTAGACAATTATTGTATATATATTATATTGTTTTTGTGAAAATTGAAATAAAAATATAATAATAATTTGTTAAAAAATATTTTATATAATTATTTAAAATCATCTTTTTTTTTTGCTCAATTAATGATTTGGTCCCTTAAATTATTTGTTGGTTACATTTTGGTCCCATAAGTTATTAACGTTACAATTTGGTCCCTTAAGTTAATATTTGTTAGCCAAATAAATCATCACCGTCAATCTTTTGCCAAAACGTTAAATAGAAACATGTCAACGGTGACGTGACAACTTGCAATGTGTATTCACCTTAGACATTGGCTTAACGGTTTTGACGGTAGAGATTTATTTGGTTGACGGAAGATGACTTAAAGGGACCAAATTGTAACGTTAATAACTTATGAGACTAAATTGTAACCAACAAATAACTTAAGGGACCAAATCATTAATTAAGCGTTTTTTTTATTTTTAGAAATGCACCTTGATTTCAGTCAAAGGAATATTATTTTTTTGATAATCTTACCTTTTTTTCTTTAAGGGTGATAAACTTACTTTTTGAAAGGTACTTTAATCGTCAAAACAAAAGTACATTATTTTTAAAACTTGTATATGCTATTTTTAATTCACATTAATTTTAATGATTGAATTAACATGGATTGTTATTTTCAAACAGAAACCAAGTCTTCATCAACGATGGGAAGGATTCAAAGGAGAGAGAAAAGACGGTGATAAACCAATCTTCAATGTGAAAAGATCATCAATAATCGCACGGTCAAGAATGACCATAACGGTGGAGGTACACGATAACCCAGGTGTGGAGTACCTCATTGAAGGATGTTTCCCACAAAGATGCTGTAAGATTTTTAATGCCACAAAGAAATTAGTGGCTGAGATTCGTCGTAAAGTGGACCCCACCACTAGTGTTATGCTTGGTAAAGAAGTGTTCATGCTTTGTGTTCAACCTGATTTTGATGTGTCCTTTGCCATGGGATTGGTTTTGGTACTTGATCAGATCAATGGTGAGAATTTCTTTGATAATGGGACCATTGAAACCTCGGTGCACCCTACTACAGAAGATTGATGAATTGCTTCTTCTTTTGTTCTATTTTGAGATTTGTCACTTTTTTAATTTGTGCTTCCTTTGTTGTATGAATGACATTAATAAAATGGTTAATGGTGTAAATTTACAATAGCTTTCAAAATTCAAGCCATGCATGCTTCAATTGATATACTATTATGGCATGGCTATTTGTACACTAATCCATCATTGATCGATAATCCCCACATTCTCATGATCGTTTGATCAATATCGAATAATCTAGATTTTAATACATATTTGGATTGTTTTTTTAAAACTAAAATACTAATTTTAAAATTTAGACCGTCAAATTTTGATATGATGGTTACTGAAATACCGATTGTATGAACGCGGGAATTGTAGACCACATCAATATCTTGTATTTAAAATATATGTCAACGAACTAGTTAAAGATGACAGGCTAACTATTAATTTTTTTGAAAGAACATGCTAACTATTTTGTAATCATTATCATTAAAAATTAAACATAATTTTATGAAATTTTAGTTGTTTGTTTTTTTTGTTAATTGAACATGCAATGTCGAGTAGCAATGATGTAGCATTATTAGCAGTTTGTTAGTCTTTTTCTTTTTTGATGTAAAATCATGACAACTTGACAAGTGTTTTCATATACTTTTTCAGGTAAAAAATACCGATCAAACCATTCGGATTGTTTTCTCTTTGAGCTGCCTCAGATGCATACAATGTGGTGGTCTCGTTCTAGGGAAACTAGTACCGATTTCAAATTTATATTTTAATCCATGAATATTTTATCTAACTTATACGACTAAACTCTTTTAGGTACGTAGTTAGTCACCATTGCTAAAGATTGGGTTGACTTAGATCACAACGATTTTTTATGAAAAGTAACATTTTTTAAAAAATAAGCTTGTTTATTAAGTAAGAATACATCTACATTTAATTTAGTATAGTGCGTTGGGAATGGTTAAACTTCAGAGAGTGAAGATGATAGAGTGGTTTTGAGGAAGGAATCATTTTGGTGTCATTCATTAGATTCAGTGTTTCAATGTTTTAAGAGTAATGATATTTCTACAGTTATTTTGTGATAACTTTTAGACAACATTCTTTTTCTCTTTTCCTATTGATCAAACATTAATTTTCTTGGTAGCAAACATTAGTTTTCTTGGTCTCGCGCTATGACTAGCCCTAATTTCGAAGAATAAACTATGTTTAGTTGACGATACTTTTCTATGTCCCTCTTCTACGGATATCTTGAATGAACAATGGATTCACTTAAAAAACATGGTCGTTTCATGGCTTCAACAATCAATTTCTAAAAGCATCTCCAAGTCAATTATAATTTATATGGCTCAACAAAACATTTTTCATTTTGGACAAATCATGAACTTCAATTTTCACAAGGGAAGCTTCAGAAATCAGAATCATTGATATTACAGATGATTTAACTTGGTTTCAACAAGGTACTCTTGATATCTCTCAAGCCATTATACTCGGCTAATTGTGATGTGGAAAGAAGTTGAAAGTTTTCATCATGCCAGAAATGATACTATCGAAATCCCTAGCACATATTGTTTCTGATTTTCAAAAATATAAGGAACAAGTCAAAGTTATAAAATTTTGCAAAGGATTAAATGAAAAATATTCCCATGTTAGACCTCAAATAATGTTAATTGAACCTCTCCCCATTTTGTCCATTGCATTCTCCTTGGTTTTAGTTCAAGAACATCAATTAAATACCTTATTTCCTCTGATTTTACCTCGAGAACAAAACTTGCATAGCAAGTCAAACATATTTTTCCATTAGTAGAAAAAGGGTTTGTGGTGGTAATGGAGTTGACCATGTAAATCGTGTTTTTGTACTCAATGCTATGTTGCACGGATACTTCTGATTGAAGGCGTGTCTCGGTGTTCAACACATATCATGTTCGACACCGACACTTGTGATTACATTGTATTATGTCATTTTCTCAAAATTGTATCCGTGTCGACGTGTCTGTGTTAGTGTCATGTCCGATGTCTGTGTCCGTGCTTCATAGACTCAATGTTGGAGAGCTAAAAATGCAATTGAAACTAGTTTTGATTGACCATGTATGTCATTCTGGCTTTAAATTGAAGAATAATAATCCTCTATCAATCTTGCTGTCAATTCAGATTCTGAACATGTCCCCCAATTCAATAATACACACCAAAATACCCCTTCTTTTAATGTCATACAAGAGCAATAACAACAAATTTTTTATTTACACAGAAAAATTTAACTTATATATCACTACCAGTCATCGGCAAGCTACAACCCACTCTTCTTTCGCAATCTGAATCTATTCATTTCATTTCCACAAATGGGTAATAAATAATTTTTTTTAGGAGAAAATAAATAAATTTAAACAAAATTTTGTTACCTCTAATAACGGATTCAATAAAACATGGATGGCTCCACCATAAAGCTTGGTGTGGCTATAATCCCACCAATTTTTTTTTTCAATTTTTTTGTTCATACGAAAGATGTTTATAAAAGTAAAATGTTAGAGAAATTTGACGGTTTATTTTGTTCAAATTAACAATTATTAGAATTAGAAATGGAATTGGAATAATAAAATGACGAAAACTATTATTTTGGGTGAAATAGTACATAATATTTAATTTTATTGGATAATTTTTTTGACACTATTAATTTAAGCACACCAAAAAATTAGTCCTAGATCCACCCTGCATGAAGAGTTGAAATTTTATAAATAAAATAGTAAAGGGATCATTCATCAAATATTTTGAGTTGAATCTTATCAATAAAATGAAATTGTTGAGAGAAAACATCTAAACACCCTTAACGTGGTTAATCCTTTTCTTTTGAAGATTCTCTTTACCTTCTAGCATTTGAAATTATTTAATTTAAAATGATGTTCGCTAAGTTAATTGTATCCCAACCCCTTTTATTAAAAATAGGGTTAAATAAATGTTTGGTCCCTGTAAATATCTCAAATTTTGTTTTTAGTCCCTTTAAAAAAAATTAGCAAAATTTGCACCTACATCTTTTCTATCACAACTTTTGCTCCTAATTTTTAAGTAAATTTATGTGTTTCCTTCAAAATTTTGAATTGTTTTTTCAATCATGTTTAGTACATTATATAAATATCTCGCAAAAGTTTGATTTTTTTTTTGAAGACGCTAAAATGAAATATATTACTCAATCAAATCGTTCCTCCTACACAAATTGATTTTTTTAATAAGGGATCAATTAAATATGAATTTTTAACTTTATTTTTTTTGACAAAATGAATTTTTAACTTTATAGCGCTTAAAATTCATAGTTGATTCATATTTTGTTAAAAATTCTAATTTTTTATGAAAGAAATTGTTATATATTCTAAATATATTGTTAAAAATTAATTTAATAATGTGAGGGTATACATGAGTCGACGGAAAAATAGGAACAAAAAGTCGCAACGGAAAACATTTGGGAACCAAAAGTTATTGAAATTTTTAAGAGCGACTAAAAACAAAATTTGAGACATTTATAGGGACCAAATACTAACTTAACCCTTAAAAATAATACTCCTTATAATCTTCTTTATTTAGGCTCTGGACACACCAAGTAGCAAAAGAGAAGTGAATCGAACATTACCTAATAACTTTTCTATCGGTGTTTATTTCGTTTTGAATCAACTTATGCCCTGCACAATCCCCCCAATTTACACATGTTGATTTGAATCGTAATTTTTTTTTTAAAAGAATGTTGATTTGAATTGTAATTGTTAAGTATAAATTTTACAATTCAGGTAGAAACAAATTTATTGTTATTTTTACTTGATAAGAGTATAGTACACTTGTTATATCAAGCATCAAGTTTTTAACGCCGTTGTTGGGGATTGTTGATTAATTTCAACAAGGCAATTGTGGTTTCGACTGGGATTTCTCTTATTTTATTTACTTTAATTTCATGTCTTTTTATTTTTATAAAATATGAAGAAAAAAAGGAGCAAGTTCTTATTGCTATTTTATAATTTTGTGCAGTGCTATTAAGGTATATTTTTGTTTACGCGTAGTAAGGGAGCAAGTACGAAACTACTCTCTGACAAGGAGATCAAGAAGACAAATAGAGCAAATCGGAAGGCAGACTGATGGGCTAAGTTAGATGAAGAAACTATTAGTTAAACCCATATTCATTCATTTATTTATTTATTTTTTTATGAATCCGACAAGGAGGAAGTGGCAATGGGATTAATGGGTATGGGTTTAACTAACAGTATTAATCCCATACCCATTAGACTGATACATGCACTTAGTTTGATAAAATGAGTATGCATAAAAAGTTGCAAGAGTATTTGATATGATGGGTTCAGTTTGAAACATGTAATACTTCACTTCTTATCATATAAGTTTTTCGACTATAATTTGCAACAACACAAATTGAATTGAAAAAATAACTAATTAAACAGTTGTAAAAATCAAACATCACGATCTTAACATTTCGAACATCATGATCTTAACATTTATTTTAAGGAAGATCATAAGATTTTAACATTAGCAAACATAAAATTCATGATGAATAAGCTCCATAGAATTTCAATGGTTCTTATATATAAATATTTTTGCAAAAATGTTTACACTATATTGTTTTCTTGGTATTTTCCTTTACACTTTATCATATATATAGTTAGGGTACTAAAAACAAATATCTTCATAAATTTTTCAAAAAGAAATAATAATCAAATGTGAGTTGTGGGAGATAATTGATATATTTTTTATACGGATACACTATCAAATTTTATATTTCTATTTTTTTCAGTAAAATAAATTTGTATACATTTTATTTTTATCTCCTTTTTTATATGTTAATGCTTCATTTGTGCCCAAATGTTATTACTGCTCACTACTTTCACTAGTAGATGATTATTATGTGGTAAAATATATGTTCAATATTGTTGTGTTAGTATTTTTTATTTGTGGCTACAAGTATTAGATTTTAACAAATTTCAATTTCTACCGATTGATTTTTAGTGAGAAAAAAGTCATCAAACTCTCATGGATGAGTCAAAACCTCATTTGTTTTCACTGTCTTGTTCAACTTTGTAATTGGCTTAAGAAAAATTAAATCTTTGTTGAGATGTTAATTTAGTAAAAGAGATTGTTTCATTGCAATTCCTTTGATGTATCTTTCAGATTAATTCGACTTTTTAGTTGTTTTTTTATACAATATATTCTCATTATAGTGCTAGCAAACACTTAAATGAAATGGTTTAGATCTCTTGTCCGTCCTAGGTTTGAATCCAGCATTGATAATGCAATGTGAAAACCATTGATGGAGAGTTTTATCATAGAATATTCTTATTTGTGACAATAAAAACATTAAAATGGTTGACTTTGTGGAAAGTAATTATAGGAAACGTTTGATCTATAAATTTTATTTTGTATAATACATTGTCGAATATGTTTGCGGATGTTCGATTAGTTGAAGAATTTGAAATTCTATTTAAGGATATAAAGTAATATGACGATTACAAGCAAAATAGTTGGAGTTATACGCATATGGTAAACATATATAGGAGTGAAGGTGATATGGATATGAAAATTGAAATTTCATTAAGAGATGTCTAAGTTTTGTATTGAACTTAATGCTATCGGGGTGTGCTTGTTTGATTCAATGTTTGGGAAAGTCTATAGAAATAGATGATTTGGTAAGTGTTTTTGATATATGTAGAAATTAAAATAGAGAGACAAGTTGCTCTACCCAAGACCCAAGGAGCTTATATACATCTCACCATATGTTTCGCAAAAAATAATAATATATAAATAGTGTTTAAAGCAAACATTGTTATTTGGGGCAACTCTCATTTCACTTCAACAAAGGGCAACTACAGTCATCCAAAAGTTTAAGCAAGAAGAGGTCTTTCAGCAACAAAAATTTGGTATTACGGCTCATAAGTATTAGGTTTCAATATTTCTTTTCTCTCATCTGAGAAAGTTGAAAAGCTCCATTTACGGAGAATGACGATAAAGTTGGGTGCTACTTTGAGAAGTTGGGTGTGACACAATCTTATCTAGTGTCGCTCACAACATAGTCAGAGGACCTTCTCACACTAGCTCTTATATCTTCTATAATGTACTAAACTAAGTTTTAGATACTCTGTTATGATTATGAATGAAATGCATTACCTACCTTGTAAGTGCTCTTTCAATCCAATAAATTAATAAAAACATTTTTCTCTTGTGAATGCACTTGGTGTAAGTTTGACCCACCTTTTTTTATTATTTTTGAAGGACCGGGTGATTTTACTTAAAAGCTAGTATTTCGCTAATATTCTCCAGCAAATAATGCTTGACACAAATTTTTTTTTGGTTACATTGACACAAATTAAGCCAATATTACAATTTTTAGTGTTAACAAATTATGGAGGTTACGTAAGAAAACAAGTTAGAGAGGAATAAAAAACAAAAATCAAAAGCTATACAATGAGATGTCTAACAATTTGCTTTGAAATTTCCATACATTCAATGTATTTAAAAAATTGTTACAGGGTTCAAAGAATCGTTAATTCAGTTCTTGTATCTACAATCTTTTAACTGATTACAATGCTATAAGAAGAAGAAGAATTGCCACACAGCTTGAAGAAACCATCATGTATGAAGACCCAATTCCCTGCAATTTATAATTGTTAGAAATCTTTAAGCATGGTAGTTATGCATAAGTATAAAACCAACTTAAATCATGGACTAGTGTGCTAGTGTGAGCTATAAATATAGTTTTGATACAATAAATATTCATGCCCTCAAATTTTTAAATTTGATTCTAATGGAAAATGTTATATACATAAAAAAAAAAAAAAAAAAATCATAAGAATCGAACTAGAGTCTTTTCATACGCAAATTTTCTCATTTGGGAACCAAAATGTTTTCACTAGAGCAATCTCTTTATGCAAATTTTTAGTATCCCGTGTCATAAATTTCTCTTACGATAAATAATTAAGGTTATCATTGACAAAACAATAGTTAACATCACACTAAACTTTGAAAAAGACAGATAAATAGACATAAACTTTTTCTACAAAAACATGTAGAAAGGAAAAGAGGGATTACATACCTTGAAGGAAAGGAAAGAGGAAGTTGCTGAGGAAGGTTTAAGTCCAGTAAATCCAATATCATATGCAATACTTCCATCATGATTAAATAATCCAAAGTGTCTTTCTGATCCTGGTCCAGGCTTCAAATTCTCATTGAACAAAGCAAATATATAAACCCTAACCAACATTTTAGGCCTATGAGGTGTTCCTTTTCTCTTAAGTAACCTCTTTCTCATATTTTTATTATAAGTCTTTGCATTTTTCACAGTTGCTCCAGCTTCATTATCATCACCATGAGAGGCCCAACCAGTCTCAGAAACAATCACTTCCATCTTATCAAACCCAAATTTCTCCAATGCAAAATAAGCAGCATCAACTTGTGCATCAAACATATTGTCATAATGTAGTTTACTTTTGGGATCATAAATACCAGGATTTTTCTTAAATAAAGCATAGTTTATGTCAATATGTTGAGGGTCATTTTTATAGGCCAAAAAAGGGTATGCATTTATATAAAAAGGTGTTCCAATTTGTGAAAAAAATTCCAATAAAGGTTTCATGTAAGGTACTATATCATCCCTAAATGTACATGAAGATGGAGGATATGAATTGGCAAATACAGCTTCTGAATGTGGAGTTGAAACCTCAATTTGCTTTGCTAGGCCAAGTCTATCAAGGGCACTATAGATATTTTTTGCTGCAGGAAGTAAAGCTTCCCAAACTTCAATATTTCCACCACCTAAAATTTCATTTCCAATAGCAATGCCAACTATTTTTGTTCCTGGAAGATATGGTTGAACATTGTCTTTAATCCAATTCATGGCACGATCTTCGCCTACGCCAATGTCTGTCAAAAGTTCGTTCGGAAGACAAACACTAAGTCCTATTCCAGATCCTTTGAAGGCACTTAGGACTTGAGGATTAACATCATAGATTCTTACATTCTTGATTTTTGCAGCTTTGAGAAGTGTAACCACACTTTCAGGAGGAGGTAGATTATCAGCTACTCTACCATAGTTTACTCCATATGTTCCAGTAAATGCTTTGTTCCCTAATACTGCACCAAAGAAAAATTTGAAGGTAGGTTAGAAAATCCATGTCATGCAAAACAATACATATAAATGACATTGAAGAATTATTTGACTAAATCACAACTTTAATATAAAAATTGTGAAGTCATACAATTTAGTATCTGAAATTAATGTAACTCTAAAATAATATTTGAATTTGAAAATTCTCAGTTAACACATCGGTGGTCGTTAGATCGACATCAGACGATCCAAATTTCAAATTTAATATATTGAAGTTTAAAACAAATTGAATTTTGTTTGCTTTCTATATCATCGGATTTCGATCCAACAACTACCGATGTATTGACTACATGAATGTGTGGAATTGTTACATCGGACAATTCAAGTCTCATCTCACCATAGTAGTATATAATTATAGAGATGTCCATTAATTGCAAACCTTTTTCTATGAAAACATCAAAGCAAAATTTTATAAATATCAATAAAGTACCTACCTAGAGAAAATGTTGCTGATAAAATGAGAAGCCAAAGAAAGAATGAACATGAGGAAGAGAGAACCATTTGATGTTGAAGTCTAAGCATATTAAGAATGAGAAAGATATTCCACTTGATAGAAAGTATGATGGTGTTCCTCTATATTATGTAAATCAATAAAGGTAACTTCATTTGTTAAGATAACTTTTTCTCTTGTCATAATCTAACTAAAGATTCTTAGCTTTTCTTCAAAATGTGATAGATTGTTAGCATGATTTGAATAAGATTCTTAGCCTTAAACTAAAGATGTTGCAATTTAACAAAGGGGTGTTTTCAGCAGCTTAGAATAGATTCTTCCTTTCATCACCCTTAACTCATTCATAAAGTATACCTTTTTTATACTTTTCACTCTTGTTATTTTCAACCTTTTCATCAAGCTAGATATGAAGGGTATGTAAATGGGTTATCAATACCTTTCGTAGCATCATGGATGAAGAGGATTCTTTAACTTTAGAAGTTGAGATCGCAAGGATATGTAGAACAATTGAACAAAAAAGTGCTCCTAGAAAAATAAACAGAAAAATTAATAAAAAATCATTATTTACTATAAAATATTAAAAAAAAAATTAAGTGAAAATAGAATGGTCGCTTTCTAGTTGTTAATAAAAATGAAAAATGAATATGTATAAACTTCATTTTGAATAGACTTAAATAGACGGCAATGAATTCTCTCGTGTGACATGAGAGTCCATTGAAATCTCCACCATTCATTGAAAAGGAGAGAGAAAGAAAGTTTCAATAAGAGTGAGTTTTAGTGGTAGAGATCATGAAACATGAGAACACTTGAAAGGAGAAAAAAATTGAGAGATTGAGAGAATTCATTCTCCCCATTAGATGATTTACACTTGCCGAAAATCAATCGTCAATAGGAGTTACACTCATCTTCAAAGTAAACAAAAGAAAAATCAGATTTATTGCAGTCACTTTTTCCCCACATTCACGCAATCAAGACATTACAGTCAAGAAAAAACATATTTAATTTTTATTTTAAAATTCCTAAAATACCGAGTTCAAATCGAAATCGTCTGATCTTGATCAAACGATCATTGAAGCATGATTGTATCACTTTACGGACCGCAACAAATCTTGATCCAACACAATGGAATTTTTAGCTCAAGCCAAACAAGTCTTACATGTACACAATTCTTGTATTTTCAAAACGAAATTCGGAACAAAAATTGGAAAGAATATTGCACAAATACAAATACAAAGCTAAAACCAATTAAATGTAATATATAAACAACACACATTCACTTTTCAACATACTCTCTTTGATTGGTTAAAATTCCATGGGACCCACATGATTTGGTGGGACCCATGTGAATTTGGTGGGACCCATGTGAATTTTAACCAATCAGAGAGAGCGTGTTAGAAAGTGTGTGTTAGAATGTGTGTTGCTAGCTTATTTTTTGAACATTAGAGTGTAGAGGGTCAATAGTTAGTCCTTGTTACGGGGGTGGGAGAGGATAATACTCACTCATATTAATCTCACAACTCACCATTTAAGGGGATAGTAATTTGTTGTTAATTAACAAATGTTAGTGAGAGATCTGTTCTTATAAATCTCCAACCCCTGTGCCCTACTCTCAAACCACTTTATTTCTCCTGAATATAACATGTAACTATATAAGATAGGTTGATTGATATTCTACTATATACTGTATTATCATATGCTAGTTTCCATTGTGATTATAATATTAGGAATCAGAAATATATTTAAGAAGCGTATCATATCCAGTCAAAAAAATAAGTAGATACATGAGATTGAATTATTACAATTCTTCATAAAAGAACCTGGTTTGGACAATAATGATACTTGATGAAAATATGAGTTGAATTATCAAACATATGGAATTTTCCGGGGCACAAGCATTTAATTTCTATATGAAAACCATTTTAAAGCATTGAATATTTAACACCAAAATGTAGTTTTTATAAAATCACGTGATTCGCCAAAATTCTATGAAACTCACCGCTCATCCAAACACGAGTATCTTATAACGAGAATCCATATCAAAGATAGGTCAACATATTCAACCAAAATAAAATCCAGTTCCTCATATAGTTCACATGAAAAATGTGACAGAAGTCTACAATCTACATTCAGATATACTCTATGAAAAACCAAAAGATCTGATCTAGGAGGCATACAAGTTTAATCTCCTAAGTAAAACCCAAATGTTACAACAGAAAACAAGACTACAACCATCCAGAATGTCACAGAATAGCTAAAACATCTTCAATAGCAGCACCTAAAAAATGTTAAGGGCACTAAGTATTGATAAAGAGCATATAAGAAGCTTACTACCAAGCTTTGCAAAAAAAAAGCACTAAGTATTAACTAGTGATACTAAGCTACTTCATTGAGCAAAGCTCCAAATAACACTTTCATTATCAACCATTTTCTTCACTTGCTCCTCACCTTGATTTGTTTGCTTTTCATCACTTGCTAGAATTTCATTCTTACCATTAATAATATCTTCAACATTGAGACTCACTTTCTCAGCTCCTTTGCTTTCCTCTGCGCCGGATTTCTCCTGCTTGTAACTGCTATCAGCTGTACCATTTTCCTTTTCCAATTCAACTGGTGCTTCCTCTTTCGGTTTTTCAGCGACAACAGCATTCAAAGCTTCCACAGAAAGTTGTTCCACAGGTTCCGCCACAGATGTTTCTTCCACTTGAGGCTTTTCCAATTCAGCTGTACTGTTTTCTTTTTCCAACTCAACTGGTGCCTCCCCTGACAGTTTTTCAGCAACAACAGCATCCAAAGATTTCTCAAAAAGTTGGTCAGCCGGTTCCGCCATTGATATTTCTTCCACTTGAGGCTTTTCCAATGGCGGCTTTTCAGCGACAGCTGCATTCGAAGCTTCCTCAAGAAGTTTTTCTGTCGGTTCTGCCATCAATGTGTCTTCCACTTGAGGATATTCCACTTGTGGTTCTTCAGCGACAACTGAATTCAGAGCTTCCTCAGAAAGTTGTTTAACTGGTTCAGTCATAGATGTGTCTTCCGCTTGAGGCTTTTCCAGTTGCGGTTTTTCAGCGGCAACAGCATTCAAAGCATACTCAAACAGTTGTTTCGCCGGTTCTTCCATTGATGTGTCTTCGACTTGAGGCTTCTCAGCTGTCACAGTTTCACCTTCCACATTACTTTGCTTAATTTCCTCTGCATCGTCAATCTTTGTTTCATCAATGACGTTCTTATCAGCATCACTGGGATCAGCTTTCAGTTCTTCAGCAGAAGACTTTCCCTTTTCCTTGGCCTCCTCTGAAGGAGATTCAGTTTCAGCTTCCTTCTCATCCTTCTTTGAACCAGATGATTTCCGACTACGTTTCTTCGGAGGCTCAGCTTGTGCAGGTGGTGGGGTTGTTTTGGCAGTCTCCCTAATCCTTGATGATCGCCTTGGCGTCTCGCCGGTTCCCCAATCAAACTCTGATATGTCAGGATTCCCAGAATGGTTTTTCAGGTACTTCTTCAATTGTGTTTTGGAACTTATCTCTTCTCCAGTTGGAGCAACAAAAACAACCTCAGGTTTTCTTGGTGTTCCTTTCTTCTTAGGGAAGAACTGCATAGTGAAATAAAAAATGCGTTATAAAACAATTTCCACAATAAAGCATACAACTAAAAGGAACAACAAGATAAACATGTTAGCAATAGTCACATTGCTAATTAACACATACAAACATCAGACATGACACTGACAAAAAACCACATGTGTCAGTGTAATGTTAAACCTCAAACCCCCAACTTCAATATGGAGTGCTGGTCAACATATTTACAACAGAAACGAAATCACGAGGACCTTATCATATCAGTAAATCACCAAACAGTAAGCACTATAGTTCACAAAATGCTCTAGCCTAGAACAGTTCAGAAAATGTTATTTGCTAGTGGATAATTTTCACCAAAAATTATAACATTCTGAAGCATTTATTCACAAATTGGTCTTGCAATAAATCAAATTGATCTATACTCTATAGCATACTTCGGATAAAATCAAAGTGCAAATCAGGGAAAATCACAACATCATAATAAGCTCAATACATAACAATGCAGTAATGGAACAGAATCTTGCACAAAAATTATCTGAATCACACAGGGCACAGAAAAAAGTGGAAGTGAAAACTTTTGCTATTAAAACCTAAGACACAATCTCCAAAAGACAACATCAATAAGCTCAAAAAGAACAAGCAAACAGACCACAAATGGAAATTTGGTTCTACTATTTTCTAGACAAAAAGTTAAGCCATTTTGGTGTAAGATGGTATCTTTCATCATCCTTATTAAAAACCCCATTACTACCCAATGCTGAACATCTTAGATTACCACAAAAAGAAAAAACAAATCAAAACTTTACGAGGTAGCAGAACCCAAAAAAACAAAAACTTCAAAATCCCAACTTAAGTCATTTCAAGAAAACTTTAAGCCATTTTGGTGTATGACCTAAAACCTATTTCTACCCAATGTTGAACATTTTAGATTCCCAACGAAAAACAAAAAAATTCTAACTTTACAAGAACAAAAAAAATACTTTACAAAGTATAAAATCCCAACTGAAGTATTTCAAGAAAACCCTATAAAATCCTTTTTTTTTTTTAACAACAGGTTAAGTAATTTCAAGAAAACCTAGTACCAAATTCAAGGTAACCCCTTTCAGGAAAACCCTAGAAACAAAATCTAGCACTAAATTGCTTAAAATTATTAGCACCAATTTTGTTTTTTTTACAATAAGGAAAGCAATTTCAAAAAAACCCTAAAATTGAAACCTAGTACCAAATTCTCCAAGGTAACCCCATATAGGCAAACCCTAGAAACAAAATCTAGCCCCAATTTTGTTTTTTTACAAGTAATTTCAAGAAAACCCTAGAAACAAAATCCAGTACCAAATTCTGCAAATTAAACCCCATTTAGGTAAACCCTAGAACCAAAATCTACCAGTAAATTCTTCATAACATTACAGAAATATAATTAATTAACAGAATTTCAGACAATTAAAGTCAGAAATCAATCCACATCCACAGTAACAACTAACAATAACTACAATAATAATGAAAATCAAGAAAATTGAAAGAAAAACAAAAACCCTAAAAAATAGGAACCGCATAAAAATCAAGAAATTAAATTTATAATCATAAAGCTAATACTTAAAAATCATATTAAAAATAATAATGAAGGAAATTGAATTAAAAACCCTAAAAAATCTGAGCTGAATTGAAATCAAGAAATTGAACTTATAAACATAAAGCTAATAATCAAAAATCAATATATTTGAAAGAAGAAAAAAAAACCTAAAAAAATCTGAGCTGCATAAAAATCATGTTATTCAAGGAAAAAAACTATATATTATAAATTCATAAAATAAAATAAAATGGGGAGAGAGAGAGAGAGAGAGAGAGAGAGAGAGAGACCAGTTTCTTCCAATTGGGAGGAGCAGAGAGTTCAACAGACAAGACTTCAGCAGAAGAAGAATCTTTGACATCACTTTGAGGTTCTTTCTCCATTTGTGTTGTTGAATCAGTTTCAGTTGCAACAACAACACTTTTTTGAAGACAAGAAAAACAATAGTACAAAAACAGTACTGTTTAGATAGATACAACAAATTAGGATATGGTTCTTTTTCTCTCTCTTCTTCTTTTATAAATTTTCAGAAATTTTTATTTCGAATCCGGGCTTTGATAAACTTACTTAGATTGTAAATTTGCTTCTTTTCGAAACGGTCCAATTAGATTTCACCGTTTGTACTTTTTTTTTTAATTTTAATTTGATCACCGTTTGTACCCTTTGTTTTTTTATGATAAGACCAGAAACTTCTTTTCAGTCAATTCATTTATTTTTCCAGTCAATTCATTTATTATTTATAGATAATTTGCTAAAAATAAATAATTGTTTTTTAATGTATTTGGTCAAAAAGAAAAATCCTTTTTTAATGTTATAAGATATAATTTTGAATAAATGGATTTTATATAATTCAATTTGCTTAAAAATAAGTTGAAAGTAAATTGATTAGTGTTTGAATATGTTTGTGTAAAAGTGAGTTTGACTATAAATTTTATGTTTAAAAATTAATTTTAAAATTAAAAGTTACAAATTATAACTTTAAGTTGAATTGAATAATAAGACAAAATCAAAATGTATTAAAAGAGAACATTTTGTTCATTTCACACATATTAAAAAATGTGTATAAGTAAAATAGAGAGAAAAATAGTTTTGAGTGTCATTTTCAAGTATTGGTGCATTCTTCTTTATAATAAATACAAAGTAGAATATATTGAATTGAGAATAGTGAAAGTATTATTAATTACAGTTATAATTGAAAAAATGTAATTAATATTATATTGAAAAGTGAAATTGATCAATTTTTTTAGACAATACTCCATCCGGTCCTTATTATAGGAAATAATTGACTTTATAAATTCATTATGTAAGTGATGTATCTAGTCTATATTTATAACAAGATACATTAATTATTCAATGTATCTAAAAAGTCAACTGTTTCTTATAATAAAGACTGAAGTAAGTATTTTTTTGCAAATGATTCACTTATTGCGGAATAGAGGAAGTGTTGTTTAAGAAACTCAATATAAAAAAAAGTTATCTTAAAAGTAAGAGTCAAATACATGTAAAAGTAATAAATACACAAAATTTTACGTAAAAGTTATTATTTTTAATTGGTTAAACATGATCCATAGGCTTTTGTTAGCATCTTGCTTGATTTTTTTTGTCTTTCCATAAAAGTCCAATGTTAGTTGGTTAGTTAATTCGTTTACTTTACCAATTGGTATTATTGACACGTGCCCACTACTAGTATCACAAGCTTACCCTCAAACTTGTTTCAATGAAATCATCACGCGCTTTCTTGTCATCTCTACCTTTGTTGTGTTGTGTGTTACAAAGTTCAATAAATAAATAAAGTGAACCATCAAATTTATCTTTGAATTTTCACGCGTCGGCCAACTCCGTTCCTCAATTATGCGAAATATCAACTTAATTTTTGAATTTGTCAGACGTCCATCAAAAAGGTCCCTCCGTCCAAGTGCTCCGTTAGCCATGTTGAGATGTCGCCCTGCATGTTGTGTTGTCTTGTACGCATGGCAAAAAGGAAGCCACGTGTTCAGGGACTAATTTGATTGAATTAGAAAAAGTTGAGTTTTCACTTTTCAGTGTATTTTTCTGCTTTTCCCATTTTGTCCCTGCATTACCAATACCTCCTTCACATTTCAGAACATCAAAAACGTCTTTGACCCTTCTTCTTCCCGCTAAAACTTCCTCCATTTTCACCCCTTCAAAATCATCATCATCTCCAGCGATTCTGATGTTTTTGAAGTTTGTGTGTTTGGCTGTGATTAAAGGTAACACCTTTCCTATTGTTTATCAAGTTTTTGTGTTCGTATTCACCTTGTTTTTGTCCGTTTTTGTGTTTTCGTTTTAAGTTTTGATCATGTTGTTTATTTTGTTTCTGTGATCGTTGATGCTCGCCTTGTTCTTTGTTTGTGTTTGTTGCGTTTTTGAGACAGTTGTTTTCAAGGATCAATTTGA
>Ga0228711_1003276_pt1 | contig 25135 bp, 17 predicted proteins | sample MedpolnodulmetaG_2_FD_177996 | JGI IMG/M metagenome (GOLD analysis project Ga0228711, IMG submission 177996) | Root nodule microbial communities from Medicago polymorpha collected in Santa Monica, California, United States - brown nodules | ecosystem: Host-associated > Plants > Roots > Nodule... | reverse complement strand
GTAGAGAAATTGAAATGGAGAATTTGATTATATGTAATTTCGTAGTTGTTTTGATATGTTGTGAAACGTGGTTTTGAAATATGCGTTTTTGAAAGGTTTGATATTAATTTGTACGCGATTTGGATTTGGATTTTGATTTGGATTTGAATTTGAATTTACTTATGATTATAAGTAGTAGATTTTTTATTGAGTTTTGATGATACGTATTGAGATAAGTTTCATTATGTTGTGAAATATGGTTTTAACATTGTGTTTTAAGAATGATATTTTGAGAATTACGGATATAAGGACGACGACCTAGGTGCACCTAGTATGTGATTTCGATTAGGGAGAGTTACCCATTAAATGGAGCCGCCCCTATGGAAAGGCCACCATTAGGAGGAGAGGGCTATCAATGAGACGTAAACCCCCCTAATTGAAAATGTTTTACACTTTGTTTTGAGTTTAGAGAAAAGAGCTATCCGTTAGATGGAGCCGCCCCTATGAAAAGGCCACCATTAGGAGGAGAGGGCTATCAACGAGATGGAGCTAGTTCTCGATTCATCCATTTTGATTGTTTTCACTAAATTGAGTTTACTATAATTTAAAAACGTTTTTGTTTTCAGTCGAGAAAAGAGCTATCCGTTAGATGGAGCCACCCCTATGGGAAGGCCACCATCAGGAGGAGAGGGCTATCAACGAGATGGAGCTAGTTCTTGATTCACCCATTTTGATATTTTCACTAAAATTGGATTGATATATTCTATTTGGATTTGATTATTTCGATTACTTTTCATTGTGCATGATTTCGACATTTTCTTTAAAGATGTGGATTTGGATTCACCTTTTTACGACATTAGGATTTTGATATAGTCTTATTTGGTTTGATAAAGTTATCAAGTTTTTTCGAATTTTCATGAGACACTTGATCGTGAGTTTATTACATTTTTATACGGGTACTAGCTTTGTAAATTAATATTAGATTTGAGAAAAGTAATTAATCGTGCCCTTGTGTGTTTCCCTTCTACTTGGTGGTGGTTGTTGTCTCTCACTAAGTCTTTGTGACTTACTCTTTTTTTTTTTCTATTTTTTTTCTTCCAGATTTTCAAGCGCAGCGTCACATTTTATTGGTAGGCCTCCTTGATGGCCGACTCTTTTATTTATGTATGTTTTTGTGTCAATTGATGCATCTGCAGCTATTTGAAAGTCTAGGATGTTTTATTTTGAATTGTACAAATAGTATGAAAATAAAGATGTTATTTGGAGATTCTGGCTGATAGAACGGGTTTTTAAAACAGGATTTACATCTTGGAAATGTTGAAAATACAGAGGAAACTCTGTCGAAATTTCAGTGAATATTATTTTTGAAATGAAATTCAAATTGGAATTTTTATTTATTTATTATAATTTGCAAGTTTGATTAATAGGCTTGTCGGGCTAGAATGATCTAGTTCGTGCGCCGGTCACGATATGGCTTTTGGGTCGTGACAACCCTGAACAAAATTAAACAAAAGAGCAGCAACAAAGGGAGCCCTACTGTCGATAACAAACAGAAGAATGCAACTTCAACCTAGTAAGACTCTATCTAAGACAACATCCTATGTTATTCTACATGCCTTATGTTATGTTATATAATTATTTTCATGTAATGCATGCCCTATGTTATTCTACATGCTTCAAACCAGAATGGCTTCTTGAGTTCTAGTCATCTTTAACCGTGCATAGTCCATTTGCATTTGCAATTACTTATTTGTTGCTGTGATTAAACTTCCAATTGAGAAGTGACGGTAACAAAAATATCTTCTCTGCAAGGAATGGTGAGACCACCCATTGGATGATTAAATCCAAATTCTTCTTCAGCTTTACCAAGCAATTGTTGAAAAGCAGGTTGATGCAAGTATGATATTGGAACCACATATTTCTTCTTTTTCTCTTCTCCAACATATACTGCCAGATACCCTTTTGGTATATTATTAACTGATAACACTTTTTTTCGGATTGAAAGCGTGCGGCAGAGGATATGCTTCTTAGCTTGAATTATCAAAGGCAAACGAATAGCCATTGTTTCTTCAAGAGAAATTGATAACAAGCTTTGAAGAAAATGACTAGTTCAAGGGAAGTGTGAAAACTTAATGAAGAATTTTGGGATGTTACATGTGTGTATATATAGAGATAAATTTTGGAACCAAAAGAATCAAATTAGTTAAAGACAAGACATATAAAATGATGTTTCTGTGGTTCAAATTCAATATATTTTTATTTTAAGAAGTTCGTTGTGATTTAGACACTAGACATATAAATAGTAAAACATGTGCCAAACAATTTGGTTGTAGCTGCAGGAACTTTCCTCCAGAGAAGGGAAACATATCAAGATTTAATTAGTGGATAGATATTGCCTTCTTATTAGATAATAGCAAATTACTTGTTTACGAAGGTAGCTAGATTTTTTTTCATTCTGAAAGTACAAAAGTAGCTAGATATGGTGGAATTTTTGGAATATTTCCTAATGATAACATGACTTAATGAGGTCCTTAGTTTACACAGCTCAAGGATTTATACATGTCTCATGTGACTTGAATGTTATAGTTAATTTAAGATCATGGAATCCCATATACCAACATGGTGTTAGAAGATTCTTTTCCACAAAAAGAATTTAAGTTAGATTTATGAAGTCGTTCATTTAAAAGGTAGTCTAAAAATAGATGCTTCATTGTAACTTTGAAGATTAATTTCGTAGCGGAGCCAAAAAATTAAAATCAGTCTTCGAGCCTGTACTGCGTCATAAACATTAAAGAAATATTTTTTTGACAAAAAACATTAATTAAATATTAGATATATTTAAAAGGTGAGATTGAGAAAAAACAGAAAAATATGAATTAAAGGAGGTGAAGGAGGTTTAATGTCAAGTATTTTTTAAAAAAAATTAAGATTTGATTAAAATATAAGATTAAACCTCACATACATATAATCAGACAAATGTCTTTTTTAGGATTGAACTTTTTAAAAGCTATCTGTAAAATTAATGAGATATATTTCTTCAGCATACTGGTTGGGTGGATATAAAAGTCAAACTTATAAAAACATGACATTTGTCCCTCGTGAGTGCGTGTTTGGCATTTTCCTTGATGCATATATTGCCAGCTAGCGGGGCTAAATCTAATCAATGGTTGGGGTCTTTTATCTGGGAGTTTCTACGGTATACAATTAAATTAAAGTGTATTGGTACATCTATTTTATAAATTAATAAGTAAACGATTAGTTTTATTTATTAAAAAGGTATTTGTCGACTTTTGTATTTTAGAAAATATTATTTTACAAGAAAAAACATCATTTCATTGATTATAAGAATCATATCAATTTCTTTTATATTTTATCAAAAAAATAATCAATATTCAATATTATGAGTAATAAAAATTAAAAAAAGTTGAATTTTGCTTTGCCGATACTTTTGAGAAATAAAATTTAGTTATTATAAGTATAAATGATAGAAAATACTTTTTTCCTAAAAAAATTAACTCAATAAACTATTAATTTAAATATGGGTGTACCGGTACACTCGAATTTTTCGAGTGTACCAAGGAATTGCTTATTTGTTTAGTTGGCTTAAATATGCAAATTGTCTATGTGATTTAGCGTATTTTTTTGTCTTCTATCTTTTTTTTTCTTTCAAAACCGATCCTGTATGTTGTAAACGTTTTGATTTTCATCTCATTAGTTTGTTTCTATTATAAAATGTACACGTGACTAACAGAGGATGATATGGTAGTAGCTGACATGGCTGATGACGCTGAGGTGGCAACCTGGATGATGAGTCACACCTGAAGAATGACCAAAACCAAAAAACGAAATTTGTAGAGGGACCACAAACAAAAAACGAAAAGTCGAAAAATTTAAATTTAAAAATAACAATTCTTCGATCTTCTTCTTCCCTCCTCATCTTCTCCCTCTTCATCCTCATTTTCATAATCGTAACCAAAAAAAATTAAAACTCAAAATCTTTGAAAAAAAAATCTTCAAAATCAAATTATAAAGCAAAAAAAATTTTAAAAATGAGTAATTACACTTCTCTCCCCTCAAAGATGATTGAATTATACCCCCCACCCACCCACCCCACCTCTTATGTTAAAATATTCACTCCCCTTCTTTGAAAAGTAAAATTTATACTCCCCTCCCTTATGAGATGTTTGGATTACAACCTCATCCCTTAATAATTAAATATGAACTACATTTTAATCTATTTTAGCATAAATAAATATTTTTATAATATATACTAATTTTGAATCACCATTTTAAAAAAAATAAAATTTGTTTCTTTATAATTTAAATGTCAATGATAATTAAATTTAAATATTTTGTTATTAATTTTATAATTTGGAGTATAAAATTGACTTTTAATCGACTTTAGTAATTTTTTATATATTTTAATTTTATTTTGGATTGTTTCATATTTTATGATAGGGTTTAAAACTATATGTTAATGAAACTATGAATAATAATAACGAAAAATATGTATACAAAATTTGATTATATTAAATTAGACACACAATATTATTTTTCTTCGAAGTGTGTTAGATATTTTTTTTGCTAGATTATTAGAAATAAAAAAATTTATTGAGGTAGTAAAGGGTGGATTTTAACATAAGAAGGGAGGAAAATGTAATTCAAGCTTTCTCAGTGAAATATTTTTTAATATGTTTTGAATAAGAGGGGAGAGAAGTGTATATTTTAACATAAGAGAGGAGGAGAATGTAATTCAAGATTTTAAGGGGAGAGAAGTGTAATTTACTTTAAAAAAGTTAATAAAATCAAATTTCAATAATTTGATTAATCTCGTTTAGAAGTTTTCCCCAAATTTTAGATTTAGGACCACAATTTGATAACATGCCTACTTTACAAAAATGAATGTCTCTAGTCTACTAAACTATGTCAGTCTCTTGTAGTTGAAGTTTACACCCCATTAAAGCAAGAAGTGATGTGTTGGAAGACATCTTCGGTGCAAGGAATGGTGAGGCCACCCATTGGATGATCATATCCAAACTCTTCCGCTGCTTGATTCAACAAATCTTGAAATGATGGTTCGTTTAAGTATGACACAGGGACTACAAACCGTTTGTGTTCCTCTCTAACATACACTGCAACATATCCCTTTCTTACTTCAACAGATTTTGTTGTTGCTCTTCTTGCAGTTACTGATGCTCTTAGAATAGTGTGTAAATGGAAACCCATTTTTGTGTTTGTTTGAGGAAACTACAAACTCAACAGGGAAAAGGAATCGAATTAATCAAGAATGTAACTAAATACTTAAGAAAGCATAGGGCTTGTGTTGTTTGTGAAGACATGAGGAAGTATATTTATAGTTATTGAGGTTATCTTGAAATTGAAACCCAATTCCAAGCAAAAATTATTGTTTGAAAGGGTAAAAGAATAGAGAACATAGGATAAGATATCATGTGATGTTCATATTTTTTCATGCATTAATTGGTACTTTGTAATTTTGTAAACATGCTTTAGACATGTTTTCTTCATTAGGAAAATGTCGATGTCTAGCTGGTTATTGATTATAAGGCAATAATCTACATGTCTGTGGTTAAACAAGGTGGGACTTTCATCATCTATCTACCACAGCATTTGATGTTGATCCTTTAGAAAGTCCTCTAAACTCTTAAGACAAAACCATTTGATCTTTCATATGCTCTTGTTTGAACATGGCTAAAATCTTATGGCCCTACTTCACTGATTATTACAATTGCCGACGGTTTGCTACTTATCCTTTCATCTATATATATTCATTGTTGAAAGCATTTAGGACCAACACAAAATCATCTACATCCTAAATCATTTGAAATCCAGAAACTTGAGTCTTTCTTTGTTTAGATCAATCTCATTTTTTCAACACATACAAGAATGGGTTTTCGTTTACCTGGTATGCTCAGAAAGTCATCATCTTCAAAAGGTGCAGAGGTTCCAAAGGGATATCTAGCAGTATATGTGGGAGAGGAAATGAAACGGTTTGTGATCCCAATATCATACTTGAACCAACCATCGTTTCAAGACTTGTTGAACCAAGCTGAGGAACAGTTTGAATATGATCATCCAATGGGTCGTCTCACTATTCCTTGCAGAGAAGACATGTTCTTAGATATCACTTCTCATTTGAGTAGGTGTTAATCTCTTTGATAGAAGGTGCTGACATAGATTATTTAACTTAATTTGTACAAAAGACACTTTTTTTCTCTTTTCCATTTCAGTCTTCCTCCTTTGTAAGTGATAAAGGATTTGAGGGAGATAGTCATGGACAAAGATTATAACTTTTTTTGGGGCTTTAGGCCAATGCTCAATGAATATATGTTCTAAACTTATTTGCTGATATCATAATACAAAGTCATAGATTATTTTGCATATGCTCTTCAAAGTTATTTTCCTTTGTAGCGCCTTTCTGTAATTTATATTGAAAAGTCAGTATATATTAAAATGGAGCAGATAAAAAACTTGAAGATCTATATATATGGATCATTATAATTACATTCATTAAGTTTAAAATTGAAAAATCATACGAATAAGAATTACCAAATTATCGAACAGCATATATATATATATATATATATATATATATATATATATATATATATATACACACACATTAATATAATTGAGTAAATCATCCAAGGATGGATCATAGATAGAAAAAATTCATTCTCTGGTTGCACAAGTCTTGTTTCAGCGGAGGCCTTGTTGATGCACAACGATTTTGACTGTAATTCAAGAGTTAAATAGGGATATTCCACAACTTTTAGAGTTAGGAAAAAGTAAAGTGCGAGACTGTAATTCAAGAGTGATTGGATGTAATTATTGAGAGGTCAAATTTCTTCTTGTCTATATAGAGGTTTTGACTTCGAACTATATATGTATGCAACAACTTTAAAATTTTGAGAGTTTTGCGGTCTATGGTTTTATTAGACTCGACACTTGAGATGCTCGTTTTATACAAAGAAAAAAAAAGTAGGAGATGGTAAGATATGTGGCTAGTCCCATGTTCATAAATTGAAATTCAACATTTTTTTTACAGCAAAATTGAAATTAGTCTTTCTTTTTTGAGAGCGAAATTTAACTAGTCATTTCAAAGCAAATGAAAAACAACTTTGCATTAAAGAATTTGAATATGAAATGTAGAGTTAACTATTTTTAACTCGATTTTGTTTTTTTTTACAAACTCAATTTTGTTATTAAAAAAACTCAATTTGATAAATTAAGGAACTTAAGGAATTGTTACTATGATTGAAAAAACCATGTTTCTTTAGGGGAAAAAACAGTTCGTTGCCTGAGAGGTTCAAACTCTCGCGGGGAAAACCCATGTACTTAGCAGGCAGACGCCTTAACCACATTTTTTTTATATAAATTATCATCCAATAATTATGGGCTTCGACTACAATCTATGATTTGCTACCATGATTTTCTCTTGTAATATATACAATGTATGATTGTTAAATCATGATAGTTACTTCTAACTTTAATTTTTTTTTTTTGCAAAAGAGGGGATTCATTTTATATTTGTTAAAACATGCTTGTGTAGACTTGATTGGGGTTTCACCACTTGTGGGATTAGGTGTCGGACCTTTTACCGTAGGACAGACAGCCTTAAAAGTTGCGTCAAGCAAAGTGGCCAAATATGAGAAAGCGTGTTCTGACAATCAACATGCTTTTATACCATTTGCTTTTGACACTTTCGGTTTCCTAGCACCAGAAGCTGTTGACCTTCTACTACTAGGCCCATGAATGTTGTGTTCACGAGGATTGATTTTGCCATCCAAAAAGGTCTAGCGGCGCAGCTTGTTGCCCGCTTGCCTTCTATTCAAGTGTAAATAATGGTTTATATATATTAAATTATATTATATCTTTTAGAGATTCTAAACTGAACATTTAGCCAATAGATGCTTTGATTTCCAGATTTATATTTATGGAGAAATAGAGAGAAAATCATGTTAATAAATTTCTCATTGAGATGAACATTTTTACAACCAAGCATGATAACAACAATAGATAAAATCTTTTGAAGATAAGAAACTAAACTGCTACAAAAATGGGTCAAATATCTACGTCAGTCCTATGATATCTTCAAAGAGCTAATTCAACTTAAGTGTGAAGTGATATCTAAGAAAATCTCTTCGCTGCAAGGAACAGTTAGACCACCCATTGGATGGTCATACTCAAATTGTTCCACACTCTGGTTCAGCAATTCTTGGAATGAACTTTGGTTCAAGTATGATATTGGGATCACAAACCGCTTCATTTTCTCTCCTACGTACACTGCTAGATACCCCTTTGGCACGTCCAAACCTTTTGAAGATGACGCCCTTGATCTGATGATACTAGGTAAACGAAAACCCATTGTTGTATGTATGTGTTGAAAGGAGAAGCTTGGTCTAAAAAAGAAAGACTTGTTCGTAAATAGAAGGCTCAAGTTTCTGAATTTCAAATGCTTTTGGTTGTGAATGATTTTGTGTTGGTCCTAAATGCTTGTATATATAGACGATGAAAGGATATGTAACCAACAGTCGGCAACTTGAAGGAGAGCCATGAGATGGATGAGTGTCATGAAATCTATGGGAGACAAGTCCATATGAAATTAATTTGATTGTGAATGATCACATGGTGTTGTTTTGGAGGACTTACACAGTGGTCAACATCAAATTAATTTCATGATATGCACCACCTTGAACAAAGGCTAGCAGATTAATCCACTTGAAATAATGCAGATTAGTCTATCCGTTCGTTAGGTCGATACTAGATGGACATCAGCACTTTGATAATGAAGAAAACATGTCTGAAACATGTTTACACAATTATAAAGTGATAGTTAATGCATGAACAAATATGAGGTTGAATTTGAAAGGGTGGGATACAATCGTTAGACAACACTACATGCTATATCATCTTATCCTTTAACTCTTTCAATCAATAATTTAGCTTGGAATTAGATTTGTAAAGAATCTCGGTAACTATAAATATACTTACAAATAGGCTTCAAACACACCACAAGTCATTGGCATCCTCAAGTTTTAGTTTCATTCATCTAAATTTTTTGAGATCTTTACTTTGTTAAGTTTGTTCTTCTCCCTCAAACAACCAGAAAACATGAGTTTCCGTTTAAATGTTATTCGACGGGCATCATTCACAATGTTGTGAAAGTGACTCAAAATTGGAGAAATTGAGGTTTCTGGAAACTGCCAATTCGAGGCCCGAATGGTGTTGTTCAGGGCCCGAATTGACACTGGTTTTTTTTCAGCCAGGCACGCGTGAAAAATCGGCGCCCGAATTGTCGCATCAGCATATTTCAGAAACGTATTTTTTGGGTCAGATTTGTTCCGATTTTATGGGAGATACTTTTACTATAAATATAGACTTTGTATCAGAGTAAACCTTGAGATAGAGGGGGGCTGAAACAAGGGTTTAGAAAGGCAACAACAAAACTAGGGTTTGTATAGAGTTTGTCTCTTTAGCAACAAACACTAGGGTTTGAGGGTTGATTCACCTTGGGAAACACTATTAGGATTGAGTCTCTTGGTTACGGGAAGAGATTGGGACTTTGAGTAGAATTAGGCGGGAGACTTATTCTTGTAACCCATTGATCTCTTTTGTAAAGGTACTCATCATTATAGTGAAACAGAAGGCTGCTCTCTCCCCCAGACTAGGTAAATTTGGACCGAACTGGGTAAACAGATTCTTTTGTGTTCTCTCTTTTCTTTCTCTCGTTGTTTACTACTTTCGGCTTGTGTTTATAATTGTTCCATACACTTTATTTTAGTTGCTTGATTATCACTTGCTCCACACATCAAGTTTGTTATTGGTGTGATTTTTTTTTCATCGAATTCATAACACACAACTAGCCAGGCCGCTCTAAAATCAGCTGAAGTTTCAAAGGGCTATGTTGCAGTGTATGTTGGAGAGAAACAGAAGCGGTTTGTTGTCCCAATATCATACTTGAACCAACCATTGTTTCTAGAATTGCTACATCAAGCGGAAGAAGAATTCGGATATGATCATCCCATGGGTGGCCTCACCATTCCTTGCACTGAAGGCGTCTTTCAACACGTAACTTCTTGCTTAAATTGAGCCATGAATCTCACACTTTAACATACTGATAGATTAGTAGAGAAAGTTTGTACCATAAGAATTTTTTAACTTATAAAGATTATACCTTTTCATAGGAAACAGAAAAACAGTTATCTGAATCAAAAGAAAAACAACTTTCATATTTCGTTGTTGTGTAGTGACAGTAAGATCAGTTACTTTATCAATTACAATTTCAACACTGCGACATTTGAACATCACGAAAAAAAAAAGCCATCTGCTTGCCTAAGGAAAAAAGTATATATCCTCATAAATTTCACAGTAAAAATAATATGAACAGTCAGTGCAGAGCTAAAGTTATTTTTCAGAACCAAAGAAAAGTACCAAACATAAGTTTATTAGGGGACAGAATTTAAATAATTTCTAAGTTGTTTCCACATAATCAAATTTTTATTCTTCTTTTGTATACTGTAGAGAACCATCTCATGGAGATTAAAGCTTTGTTTGCGAGTTTGGAGGGGAAGGGAGGGGAGGGGTTTGGAGAAAAAGGGAGGAGGAAGTGGATGAAATGGATGATATTGAAAGGTGTTGAAAAGTGACTCAAAAATAATGCATCTTGTCTGTCAAATTCGTTGGCCGAATGGATCCACACGGTGGCCGAATTTGACTTAGTTTTGGAGACTTTTGTCTCGTGAAAAATCGATGGCCGAATTGTCGCAGGAGGAGAAAAATAAAACAACTTGTGGGCCTGTTTTGTTCCAATTTTTGAGGGATGCTTTCCACTATAAATATAAACCTTGTATCAGATGAATATGTGTGTAGAAAACAGGGTTTAGAAGCCAACATACAAACTAGGGTTTATAGAGAATTTCTCTTGGCAACAAACACTAGGGTTGAGATTGTTTTGATTCACCTTGAACAAAAAACTATTAGGATTGAGTCTCTTGGTCACGGGAAGAGATTGAGACTTGGGTAGAATTAGGTTTGAAGACTGATTCTTGTAACCGTCAATATCTTTTTGTAAATAAACTTATATCATTATAATGGAACGGATAATTGCTCTGTCCCTAGAGTAGGTCATCATTAAACCAAACTGGATAAACAGATTCTTGTGTTCTCCTTCTTCCTTTTATCTCTTGTTGTTTATTTTTGTCTGAATTATTTTGTCACCTACTTGATTTGATTGCTTGGTTTTTAATTTCCTCCACTCATCAAGTTTATTATTGGTGTGTTTTTCACAATGAATTCACAACAAAAGGGAAAGACTTTGGAGGTTCGTTTTACTTCATAATACAAAATCCTCCTCATTGAGGGAACTAAAAAAATGTATTGGATGAGGGTTTACATGAATTCTTCAAATTTAATCAATGTAGTTATAATATTCATAAAATTAAAAGTATATTAATCATAAGCATTGATTTATCATTCTCTAAAAAATTACTCTTTCAAAAATGTGAAAGATTTTACCATTTCCAAACTCCCAAACAAAGCCTAAGACCATCTACAATGGTGGGTGTTTAGCTTATTTAGCACCACATTAAATAGGCACCACATTAAATAGGCACCCCATTGTGGAGTAAATTATATGGGTGCCTATGAAGAATGGTGGCTATGGAAGCACTCTCTCTCTTCATTTTTTTTTTGTTCCTATTTAAAAAATCTTAGTAAATTAAATAAATTTTGTTAAAATGTAATGATATAGAATTATCTGTGGGACCTATTTAATAATTTTTTTTGAGGTGTTGGGTTGGAGAAAGTTGGTGCTTATTAAGTAATACTGTAAAATTAATGATATTGACACACGAGCCCCATTTAAGCACCCAATTTTGGATACTCTATTATAGATGGTCTAAGGAGACAGGTTATATATATTATTGATCAACTTCAATTAGTTCATTAATGTCTAGTGGCCTCCACTCAGCATCAACTAGACACTTTCTTCTTATGAAGATCGACACTTTCTTTAAAAATAAAAAATAAAAAACCAGTCACAAGTTATAGTTATTTCTTTCAGCCTGTTAAAATAAGATAATCTGTTATTTTTATTACTCTAACTGAACATTTCTCTAAAAAAATCAGTTTTGGTAATTATAGGTAGCTATGCAAAATTCTTGAACTTAACCTTATTCATCCGAAGGCTAAATTAATATGACTCAAAGAACAAGTGTGTGCTATTCATGCGACTTGGATAATGCCTTTGAAGCGTTATTTGGAGCAACATGCAGATCAGATGACCCAGACAATTATAACTTTTTTAGGCATTAACAGAGTGAAATTAAAATGTTGTTAGATTGCATTTGCAGTGAAATGTTAACATTGGACAATTTCTTTTCAAAAGAGAAATTAATTTTTCATTCAATGATCGTCTAGAGATTCTGTACTGAACATTTATTTCATTAGAGCCTTTGATTATCAAAAAGAATATTTCCTCATTCAGATGAAATTTTCTACAAAAATGATTGATAACAACAAAAGAGAATATTTCCATCATAAGATCTACTGTTACAAAATTTGGTCAACTATCTATGTCAATCTAATCTGAGTTATCTTCATAAGATGTTAGCACCTACTCAAGCGAGAAGTGATATCTACGAAAAGATCTTCTTCACAAGGAATAGTAAGACCACCCATTGGATGTTCGTATCCAAATTCTTCAACAGCTTGGCTCAGCAAGTCTTGGAATGAAGTTTGATTCAAATATGACATTGGAATCACAAACCGCTTCATTTTCTCTCCTACATACACTGCAAGATATCCCTTTGGCACATCCAAGCCTTTTGAAGATGATGCCCTTCTGATACCAGGTAAATGAAAACCCATTCTTGTATGTCTTGAAAAAAATTACTGCTCTAGAAAATACTAGTAAACAAGACTCAAGTTTCTGAATTTCAAATGGCTAAGAATGTGAGTACTGATTTGTGTTGGTTCGAAACAGTCATGAATATATATAGATAAAAGGATACATAACAAGTCGTCGGCAATTGTAATGATCAATGAAGAAGGGCCATAAGAAATGAGTCATGGCCAGACAAGCGCATATGAAAGATCACATGGTGTTGTCTAGAGACTTTCTCAAGGTTCAACATCAAATATATTATAGTAGATAATACAGGCTTCACCTCTTTGAGCAAAGGCCAGCAAAGCATATCAAACTACATGAGATAATAACAAACATGTAGAGTGGATTATGTTGATCTATTGTTATCCATTGCCTTACAGTCACTTATCAGCTGGGCATCAACATTATCATAATGAAGAAAACATGTCTTAAGCATGTTTACAAAATTATGAAGGACATCTCATTTGGTAGCAAGTGGAAGCTTTTTATTGGACATTGTTTAACAAGGTAGGGTACACTCTAAGACAACACCACATGCTACATTATCCTTATGCTCTCTATCCTTCCACCCATTCAATAATAGTATCTCTTGGAATTGGGTTTTGAGATAACTTTAAACTCTATAAATACACTTCCTCTCTCCTTCACAAACAGCACAATTCGTTGCATCATCAAATACTTGATTACATCCTTCTTACATTTGATCTTTTTTCGCTGTTCTTCACTCGAACAATAAGAAAAAATGGGTTTCCGTTTACATACTATTCTAAAGGGTTCAGTAACTGCTAGTCAAGTAAAATCAAAATCTTTAGAAGTGAGAAAGGGCTATGTTGCAGTTTATGTTGGAGAGAATCAGAAGCGGTTTGTAGTTCCTGTGTCATACTTGAACCAACCTTCATTTCAAGACTTGCTGAATCAAACTGAGGAAGAGTTCAGATATGATCATCCAATGGGTGGCCTCACCATTCCATGCTCCGAAGACGTCTTCCAACATATAACTTCATGCTTGAATGGGCTATGAATCTTACATTGTAGCATATATACTGACATACGCTAGATTAGTTGAGACATTTTTCAAATAGGCATTTTTTTTTTACTTGTGAAGTTGAAAATATATGATAATTTTCATGAGAAATGGAGAAATATTACCATCTGAATATCAAATTCAAAAATATACTGTCTTTTTTCTTATTTAATGACAGTGAGCTCAGTTATTTTATCAGTTATAACTTCACTTGTTATAGTTAGTCATTAGTATAAGCCTGCTTATGAAGAATAACTATGCTTATTTAAAAATTAATGCCTATCACAAGCTATAGTTTATTCTCTTATGTTTGTCTGTTCAAATGATATGATCCTTTACTTTTATATCTCCTATACTAGAAAAATTAATGTCATTGCTAGAGTCCAGATTAACTAAACCAGTTTTGCTAATTCCAGGTAGCTAGCTAAAATTCTTGAACTAAATCAATAACTATTGATGATTTAGCTAAATAAACATGGCTTGGCCTGTCCCCCGAAATCGGCTTTGCGCCTATTTATTCTATAATAAGAGCTAGTTTGGTTAAATTTTTCACAAATACTCAAAAACTTAAAGTTGAACATGATTATTTTAACTAATCTTATCGCCTAAATAGAAATTAGCACCTAGACTTCAATTTTTTCCCGAAGCTCCGTCAGACAGTTTATTGGTAAACACCTTTAAAACTTAAGAAAAATTTCAAATCCTTTCAGTAATTAGAAGTAGATTCAAACTGACTTGCTGGTAGGACTTATGAAAGTCTTTCACTACTAGTTTTTTTCCACACATTCCGAAACAGAAAAATCGCAAATGAACTCGGTTAGATGTACAATAGTAGTTTTGACTCAATTGTACATTTGTATTGTTAATGTATGAATGAAATGACTCTCTCGTATACAACAGTTAACTTAAGATATCATATATATAGGTTTTCTCTACAATCTGTCTATGATCTAAATGAGCTAAAAACAGGCTGCATAAGCACAATAACCGTCATGTCATGTGTTTTTTAATGTATTTTTCAATATGAATTCGAAAATAATGCGATTATAACTTCACTTGTTATAACTTCATTTGTTGCTCTCTGTCAATAAGCAAGAAATCCAAGTAATTAGTATAGGGTATGCTACAGATCATAAAGCCAAAATTCCAAACAACTTTGACTCAGCCCTCTGAATAATTTGAACATCAAAAAGGAAGTAGCAAAAGAAACACTAACATAATATATACGAAACTCAGAGCCTATAAAACTTAATGATCACATCAATGCTAATAGAGGTAGTAAAATAGAAGCAGAAGCAGTTGGAAGCATGAACTTCAAGAACTAAGTGCATCAATTCAGACTAGTAAAAAAGGGAAAGAGTAAAAAATTTGTGAATCTCTCATACTACATAAATCACAACACATTCACATAAAAGTTCAACTTTCTCCCCTGTTATGATTCGTTTAGTTTCTTTGAATCACAACGCTCTGTCTCTCATACTATATAAAAAAAAATTCTTTGAATCACAATGCTCTGTCTCTCCCCTGTTACGATTCGTTTAGTTTCTTCCCGCACATACTATATAGGATTGATTTTCTTGATTTGTATTCCTGACGGAAAAAATTATATACAAAGAGATAGATGAAACTTGTATTTAATAGATTCATGTTTTTCTATTTATTTCTAACATGAATCAACTAAGTTATTCACTCTGTCAGATTATTCGATCGAGTTCATGTATTACACATGATTAATTATCCAAACTCATCCCCCACCAAGAACATTTTTTCTTGTTATTGTGGTCGGTAATAACTCATCATCATGAACATTATCAAGGTAATAACTTCACTTGTTATAGTTAATTCTAAAGGAAAGGCTTTGACGGGTGCAAAATATACGAAGAAATAGAGAAATCTTTCAAAAAAATTTAAAAGAGTAGTTTTTTAGAGAATGATAAATTAATGCATATGATTACTTTATTTTTAATTTTAAAAATATTATAACAGCATAGATTAAATTTGAATAATTCTTATTAACTCTCCAAAACCCCCCAAAACCCTCCCCCAATACAATTTTTTAGTTCCTCCAAATGAGGAGGGTTTTGTATTATGAAGAAAAGTTAACCCCCAAAGCCCTCATCTCCCATTTTCCTCTATTTCTTCCATTTGCTCATTCCTTTTTTCCCAAGCCTTCCCCTCTCTACCCCTCCAAACTCGCAAACAAAGCCTTAGTATATATAAGCCTGCTCACGAAGAACAACTATGCTTATTTAAAAGTTACTGCCTATCACCAGCTATATATAGTTTATTCTTGGTTAAATTACTCAATGGATCCTTTAAGTTTGAGGTTTGTAACAGATTGGTTCTTTAAGTTTGTAAGCGTTTTCGATTTAGTCCTTCTATTAACCAAACAATGATGTGGTAGAAGGACTAAATGGAAAACTTTTACAAACTTAAAGGACTTTTTTGTGACCAAAATAACTTAAAACCAATCTGTTATAAACCTCAAACTTAAAGGACTTATATGTGGCTAAAATAACTTAAAGGATCAATTTGCTACAAACTTCAAACTTAAAGGACCCATGGAGTAATTTAGCCTTTATTCTTTTACGTCTAAGTCTGTGCAAATGATATGATCCATTACATTTATTTCTCTACTACTAGAAAAATTAATGTCATTATTAAAATCCAGATTAACTAAACCAGTTTTGCAAGACTGTAATTCAAGAGTGATTGGATGACATACAATAAGTACATAGATAAGATGTCAATAGTTTCTTCTTGTATATATAGAGGTTTTGACTTCGAACCATGTGAATGCAAGAACAACTTTAAAATTTGAGAGTTTTGTCGTATGTGGTTTTATTAGACTCAACGAGAGATTCGAACTCTCGCGGGGAAACCCCATGTACTTAGCAGGCACACGCCTTAACCACTTGGCCAAAGCAACTTGTTGTTAGACAATTTTTTTTTCTTATATAAATTATTAGATAACTGCTCTTCGCTCTGCACGTTTCGCTCCCACCCAGCTGATTGGACAATAATGCTCCTGCGTTAGTTAAGTCACATTGTGTGACTTAACTAACGCACGTTATGATATTGCGCCACTTAAGCCACGCCGCGTTAGTTAAGTCACGCAGCGTGACTTAAGTGTTTATACAGCAAAACAGAACCAAAACTCCCATATTTTCAAACTTCTCAAATACGATTTTCCCTCCAAGTGTGAATTTCACTAAACTCAAGCAAATCATCATTAAATCATGCAATTGAACAAGTAAGTGTTGCTTATTCTACATCATTGCTTAATTTTTGTTCAAATTTTGTGATTTTTTGAAGAAATTAGATATTTTTAGGTTTTTAGAAATTTGGCTTGCATGTTAGTTTTGATGATTGTTAAGGATGAATTAAGTTAGGAATTGTATTTTATATGTTGTTTAGGGTACAATGTGGTAGTTTTTGGTTTAGAAATATTAGATTTCTTACTTGTTTGAAAATTGCACTCTATGTGTATGATAAAATGTCTAAATGATATTTTTTTTTGTTTTTTGGATTGTTAATGATGAAATTAGTTAGAAATATATTTGTTAATGTTGATTATAGTTAGTTTCAAGACAATGTGGTAGTTTACAGATTGAATTGTAGTTTACAGATTGAATTGTTGTTGTTGATTATAAATGTTGTTGTTGTTCAATTGTTGGAAATGTTGTGCAGATATGTCTCAGAGGAATACGTCTCAGAGACCGCCTGAGCCGCCTCAGGATAGGAGTGACAGATTTAGGACAGGGAAGCCTGCCCCTACTGGTAGCTTTCGGAGGGAGAAACAAGCATTACGCCCTCCTATGGCTGGTCAAGGGAGAGGTGGGGGAACGAGACTTGGTAGCGTTGATGCTGCTGGGGGATCAACGTCACATACGGGTCCATCCCAGACGGTGGACCCGACACAGTATCAACAGGATTATCAGGTGTATGAGTAGGCGCAGGATAAAGCGTATCATTTTGAGAAGCCTCAGCCTCACCAGTATCAGTTTGATGCGTATCAGCAGCATCAGTATGAGGATCTTCATGAGCAGCATGTTCTTGAGCAGGACCAGCATGATATTGAGCAGGAGCAGCCTGATATTGAGGAGGCTCAGCAGCAGGATGATATTGAGCAGCCTCAGCAGCATGATGGTGGGGGTCGTTTTCAAGAGGTGCCGATGGTGGTGTACGAGGCCGGACTAGACGGCTATGCAGGGGGGCCTTCTGACCTCACGCTTTTACCTCACTTTGGTGGACATGTGGCATGCAGGATTTGGGTCGATGCCGATGTAAGTATATTTTAATGTTTATTTTATTTCTTTTACTATTTATACAACTTATTCTAATTATTATTTTACTTATTTAATGTTAGAATTAAAATTTATGTTAGAATATATTTAATGTTTATTTTACTTATTATTTATTTAACGGTGTTGTTTGTTGTTTTTGTATTTCAGTTTCGAAAAAAACATAGGGTGAAAGGTATCTCGCACGGGAAGAAGCTGAGCCTTAAAAACCTGACAATCCCTCAGTTGTGTGAACAAAACCAATGGTTTTGGGATGAAGTGAATATGTCCAGTCTTACTCCCCTCCTGACTAGTGGGTACGAGAACATCTCTCACGAGTTCGTTTGTGCGATGTCAGAGAGATGGCATGAGGAGACCAGCAGCTTCCATCTACCTGTTGGGGAGATGACCATATCACTAGATGATGTGGTGTGTCTCCTACGCATCCCCATCACTAGGAGGCTTCTTGCTGATAGAGAGTTAACCCATGAGGAGGGGATAGAGGTGATGCAGGTGGACCTACTTTTTACAGCGGAGGCTACCGCTAAGGAGATGACAAAACAGGGTGTTGCTCATGTCAGTTTTGGTGTACTGAAAAGGCGCTACGAGGAGCTATTGAATAGGTGTAATCAGCTGCTTGAGCCTGACACACAGGAGGAGCAAGACGAGCGAGCTCAAGTTAGGTTGGCCTGCATTAAGGCGTTTTTGTTGCTCTTGCTTGGCTGGACCATTTTTTCCGGCAAGAACATCAAAAACATTAATTTGCTATGGATGCTTGCGCTGCAAGATATGGACGAGTTGGAGAGCTGGTCATGAGGTGGAATGGGACTTGCTTTCCTATATGAGCAACTATCTCTTACCTCCGACTCATCTGTGGCCTCCTGTGGTGGTTACATGACCTTGCTTGTGATAATATTTGTTTTTCTTCTTTTTTACTTATTGGATCGTAAATGTATAGTTGGTTGTGTAATACTTGTGCTGATATAAATTTATTTCTTTGTGTTTGCAGGGATGGACTTTGGCACACTTCACGAACATCCTTCTGAGGATTGAAGATGATGCCTACGACCCTACTGTTGCCCCGCTTGTGAGTCAATGGAAACCTCCCAGGAGGTTTTCTAATCCTAGACACTACCGAGCTGCCATTGATTCGTTGGACCATTCGCATGTCACATGGAGGTCGTACGAGAGACGACGACACATCACGCCCTTTCAGGACATATGTTGGTACTCCGGAGGGATCATGGCCGACAGCGACGGGATGGTCTGTCACTTGCCAGAGCGGGTTCTTAGGCAGTACGAGTATGTCCATACACGGCCCAAGCCTCCTACAAACATTGAGGCTCTTGAGGCAGATGACGTGACCTAGGCCTTCACGGAGTTTGCTCTACATGTCCTCAACCATCAGCAGAGGGGTCATCCAGTTCTGGATAACCAGCCGTGGGCTCATACTAAGGGGTACATGAGATAGTTCGTTAGAGTATCACATCCTATTGTGAACCCCCCTGCGGCCATTCCTGACTACGCAGCTGATGCCCCTCCTCGTCCTGTCCCTCCTTACGAGGAGGTTATTGTTGAGCAACAGTGGGTCGGGCATCCTCCCGACCCATACCAGATCATCAGCAACATCAGGGCCAGAGTGGACGGTGCAATGGAGCATCCTGATGTGTTTTGTAATCCAGAGGAGGTTATGCGCTTGATGCAGGGCATACAGTCTGAGTGGAGCATGCTGGAGCAGATGTCGGCTTCGCGGAGGAGGAGTAGGAGTCAACGGGATGGACCAGTATGACTTGTGTAGTTATTTTTTTATGGCATTTTGTTGGATTTGGTTGTAAACCTATTACACTTGCGCTTTTTAGTGTTTTTATGACATTATTCGTTATTTTATTCCGTTATTTTATTCTGTTTTTTTCGTAATATACTTATGAGTTAATGCTTGATTGAATGAATGCTTGAATAAATGATGAAAAATGTATGCTTGAATGAATGTATGAAAGAAAGATTGAAAAATTAGGGCAAATAGAGGTTTTTGCCTTGTCTGGTCTTATGCACAGACTGTGCGTGAGTTAACTCACGCATGTGCTAATGGATGCATGAGTTAACTTACGTAGTGTTTTACACATGCGTGACTTAAGTTACGCAGAGTTTGTTAACTAACACATAGTTTTACACTTGCGTTAGGGGTATTTCGGGCAAGGCTGCAGAGTGCGAGTGATTTGTGCTGGATGAAGAACATTAATCAAATTATTATCGACGAACTATGGGCTTCTCTGTAGTTACTTTAACTTTAATTTTAATTTTTTTTTTGTCATATAAATTATTGTCCAATTCTTTTTGGTTATATATAAATAATCTTTATCCCTAACTCCTTAATCTTATTAGGTTTGCAACAACTATACCTAGAAAATTCCCTTCAAATGATCTACATTAATTGTTAAGTGTTAACTCTAATTATGTACTTCCTTCCAACACTTCTTCAATTTGAAATTCAAAATTTTTTGTTAGGAACCATGAACTGCATTAAATTACATCTATTGTTATACCCCTTGGAAAATACACAGCTCTTCAACCAAGCACACATCTTCAAAATAATTAATACATTGTATAAGATCTCTTTTTTTTTTGGTCTTAGAGGAAGTGGTAAACCACTAAAATTAAACTCACACACACTGTGAGGTCCCGGGTTCGAACCCAGGTCATGACGTCCGGCCTTGTAATTTCGGCATTTGTCAGTTGAGCTAGGACTTCTAGACGTATAAGATCTCTTCTATTATTAAATTCTATGATATATGCAGATATGATATGTATTTGGTTGGAAAAATATATTATTACTTTTAGTAAAAATCAAAGTGTAATTATTCTTTTTAGAGTTGTACGTGTAATTTAGAAATTATATTAATTGAAGTGACTTTGTTTTTCATGTTAGTAGAAATTTAAAAGAATTATTACAAGTCAATTTTTTATGTTTAAATATAAAAGTAATAAATAAAATTGACCCGTGCAACAATATAATATTGTATTCTTTTTATCTTTTTTCTTTATAATTCTTTTTGAAAAAATGAGAAGATAATGCCCCAATAATATATTGTGATAAAATAAAATAACGGTCTTTAATTGATTAGTTTTTCAAAACTAAAATGTTAAATTTGATAAGATTCAAGTGTCATTGAAAGACATAGTAAGACAAATTTGATTGTAATATTGCATTTCTAATAATCTAATTTGCGTTTATTGATCGACCCATGATCTTACGGGTTAAAGATTATTCATTGGTCTATATTATAGTCGACAAGACCCGTGCTTTCCACGGGTCAAAAGTCTTGTATATACATCTAAATGTTAAACTGTGTTGCAAGCAACCCTGATTAACCCTAATCCCGCCCTTTTTTGAGGGTTTTGAGATTCGAACCCATGCCCATGTTTGTTACTTCAAAGCATTTTAACCACCAAGCCACTTGTGGTTGTTGTGATATCATTTGACTTCCACTACTTGATATCCAATATTAAACTCCCTTTTCAAAAAACCAATTAATTCCTTTTCCTTTTTTCCAAACGGTTTCAAACCGTTTTTTCTCCTTTCTCCTTCGCAATATAAACACAAAAGTTTGCGGTTTTCAACCATTTCTTCCCTTTTTTCCTACAACATATGTCTTGAAAAATGAAAATGTAGGTGACCTTATAGGCTTATATGGTTGAATCACTTGATATGTTTCTCATACTAACTTTATACAGTAACTTTTTTCCTTTGATGTGTATTTTGAACTATTTAATTAGCTCATTGTTTAAATTTTTCTCATTGTTTAGATTTTGTATGACGAGTTCCAATTTCGGTGCATTTTGCTCATTGTAGTCTTTATTGAAATGTTATACATAATACATTTAAACATGTTGACAACTAATAATATAGTCAACTTGATGCTTATATATGAAAATCGAAACAAACCTGTGCATCGCACGGGTCAGGTCTAGTTATCCAATAATTGTTAAATCATGATGGTTACTTTTAACTTTAACTTTAATTTTTTTTTTTTATGCAAAAGGGGGGATTGATTTTATATTTGTACAAATGAATTTTCATTATATCTTTTAGAGATTCTAAACTGAACATTTAGCCAATAGATGCTTTGATTTGAAGATTTATATTTATGGAGAAATATAGAGAAAAGAATGTTAATAAATTTGTCATTGAGACAAACATTTTTATAACCAATTATGATAACAACAAAAGATAAATCTTTATCTTTCAAAAAAAAGATAAATCTGTTGAAGTTGAGAAACTAAACTGCTACAAAAATGAGTTAATATCTACGTCAGTCCTATGATATTCTTCAAAGAGCTAATTCAATTTAAGTGAGAGGTGATATCTAAAAAAATGTCTTCTCTGCAAGGAATAGTTAGACCGCCCATTGGATGATCATATTCAAATTGTTCCTCAGCTTGGCTCAACAATTCTTGGAATGATTTTTGCTTCAAATATGATATTCGGATCACAAACCGCTTCATTTTCTCTCCTACGTACACTGCTAGATACCCCTTTGGCACGTCCAAACCTTTTGAAGATGATGCCCTTGATCTGATGATACTAGGTAAACGGAAACCCATTGTTGTATGTGTTAAAAAGAATGGATTGGTCTAAAAAAGAAAGAGTTGTATTTAGAAAACTCAAGTTTCTGAATTTCAAATGTTTTCGATTGTGAATGATTTTGTGTTGGTCCTAAATGGTTGAAGGCATGAATATATATAGATGAAAGGATATGTAACAAACAGTCGGAAACTACAGTGATCAGTGAAAGAGGGCCATAAGATTTGAGTCATGGTTAGACAAGAGCATACGAATGATCACATGGTGTTGTCTCTAAATGAATGGATATATACTTCAAGTGGTGTAGTAGATAGATAATGCATAATTCGTAAACAGAAGTACAACCACAGACATGTAGAATTGTATATGTTGACCTATTGTTATCCATGGCCTGATAGTCTACATACCAGATGGACATCAGCATTATCATAACGAAGAAAACATGTCTGAAGCATGTTTACAAATTATGAAGGAAACCAATTAAATCATGAACAAATATGAGGTTGCACTTGATTAAATCTTATTTGGTAGCAAGTGGAAGCTTTGTATTGGACATTGTTTAAGAAGGTAGGGTACACTCTAAGACAACACCACATGCTACCTTATCCCTATGCTCTCTATCCTTCCACCCCTTCAATAATAGTTTCTCTTGGAATTGGGTTTTGAGAGAGAACTGCAAAATCTATAAATACACTTCCTCTCTCCTTCACAAACAGCACAATTCATTGGCGTCATCAAATATTTAGATACAACTTACATCTTTCTTACAGTTGAGATTTTTTATCTGTTGTTCTCTCAAACAATAACAAAAAATGGGTTTCCGTTTAAACTCTATTCTAAGAGGATCGGTAACGGCTAGACAAGCAACATCAAAATCTGTAGAAGTGAGAAAGGGTTATGTTGCCGTGTATGTTGGAGAGAAACTGGCGCGGTTTGTAGTCCCTGTATCATACTTGAACCAACCTTCATTTCAAGACTTGTTGAGTCAAGCCGAGGAAGAGTTTGGATATGATCATCCCATGGGTGGCCTCACCATTCCTTGTACAGAAGATGTCTTCCAACATATAATTTCTTCCTTGAATGGACTATGAATCTTACACTGTAGCATACTCACATAGACTAGATTAATTGAGAAAATTTTCATTATAGACATCTCTTTTACTTGTAAATATTACACTTTTCATGGGAAATGGAGAAAATTTACTATCTGGATAACAAATTCAAAAAATTACTGTCCTCTTTTTATTTGTTTAATGACACATTGAGCTCATTTACTTTATCAGTTACAAATTTCACTAGCTATAGATGGTTCTTTAAATTTAAGACTGCTTATGAAGAATAAATAACTTTGCTGATTTAAAAGATAAAGCCTAACACAATAGTTAGTTCTTCAAGTCTGTTGAAATAAGATAATCTGTTACTTTTACTTCTGTAAAATCCAGCTAAATCTTTCTATGCAACGAAACCTGTTTTACTAATTCCATCTAAGTAATTAAAATTCCTAACTAAATCAATAACTATTGATAATTTAGCCAAATTAATTAGGTTCGGCCTATGTCTTCAGAAACTGCCTTTGCTTCCATTGGTTATGTTTAAGAGCTAGTTTGGTTAAATATTTCACATTTATTCAGAAGGGCTCTTTCAACTCCTATAGTTTGAAGCTGATTCAAATTTCAAACTGCATCTTATGATTCAAAACATAAAATCACGAATTTACTTTTATTGTTTCATATGAATATTTACCTGTAGAGAACATACACTCTACAAACTTCTAATGTTCGGCATGGAGTTTTGGTAATTTTCTCCTTCAAAATAATTTGAAAAACTAGATACTCTAGATAATTGGCAACTGTCTGAAATTGTAGGTGACAAGTAAATGGAGATAAACCATTGTTTTTTTTACAAAACACAACAGGATCTATGACTAAAAAGACAGAGAAAACTACAAATAAATCAATATAGTTAGATTCAGTGTTTTTCTTGAAGTTATTTTAAGTTTCTATTTTTTTGCAACAGGGGGATTCGATTTTATATTTGAAGTGAATGAATTTTTCATTTTATCAGAGAGTTATAAACTGAAAATTTAGCAATCTATTTTTGTATTGATATTTAAGGGGAAGGAATAGAGAAATAATGTAATAGTGTTTAAAAATTTCTCATTCAGATGAACGTTTTACATCCAAGTATGATAACAACAATAGTGGTAAGAAACTAATTTGCTACAAAAGTTGGTCAAATATCTATGTCAATCTTCTAATATCTTCAGAGAGCTACTTCAATTTAAGCTAGAAGTGATGTCTAAGAAAACTTCTTCTCTGCAAGGAATAGTGAGACCACCCATTGGATGATCATATTCAAAT
>Ga0228711_1003275_pt1 | contig 25136 bp, 10 predicted proteins | sample MedpolnodulmetaG_2_FD_177996 | JGI IMG/M metagenome (GOLD analysis project Ga0228711, IMG submission 177996) | Root nodule microbial communities from Medicago polymorpha collected in Santa Monica, California, United States - brown nodules | ecosystem: Host-associated > Plants > Roots > Nodule... | reverse complement strand
GTGGGGGGATTGAGTGTCATTCACCAACCATTTAAAAAAGCCTATGTTCTGCTCCTGCAAGAGCTTTGTAGGTTGAAGTGTGGACAACACAGATATCCACCTCATCTCGTATTGAAATTTAATGTATATTTAATTCTAGACTACATGGTATTAGGGGTTTTGGTACCATGTTATGAGCCAATTCACAAGCTGAAGTTGTTTGGTGACTGGTGAGTAACATGATTAGTTTTTGTTGAAAAATCTGCCTAAATTGTGGCAACCCCCACAATCAGTTATTTAGCCACTTAGTCTGCCTTCATTGCCCTGGTACAACACCTTTAGTGTGTTGGGTTGAGGGGTGGTTTTAGTTGCACACCGCCTTCCAAAATAGTGGAATCAAAGAAAGCACTCTAAAATGTATGTCTCTTCATGGATTTGAAATTCAAATTAGTAAGGTGTCTTCTTTCTTTCACGATTGAATGGGTATATTCATGAATTAATACGGCTTTCATTTGAGTCAATTCATGAAAGAATTGAGCTATCTGTTAAAAGTTATTTCTCTTAACCATGTGGTTCTCTATAAATAGAAAAAAAAAATTCATTTGTTTCTTATCCAAAATTTTGCCAAAACCAAAACTATAAATCATCCTCTATTTTCTCTTTTCTCATAGTTCCTATTCCACTTGATAGGATAAAGGAAAATATATTCCTTAACCAACTTTCAAGACTCATGAGGGGTTCTGTATGTTACTCGTGAATTGTGATGCCTTTTGAACTATCCATTGCATCCTTCTCTTTCTAGTCTATCATGAATGAGACGCTCAAACCATTTCTATGGAAATTTATGTTGGTGTTTTTCTGACGACATACTGATTTTCAGAAAAAATCAACAATACTCACTTGGTCCATTTGAGATTCATTCTTTAACTATTACTGGTTCAAGTTATATTGAAGCTAAAAAAAAGAACTCTATTATTTCTAAACCACACCTCTTTTTGTCCGACTAGAGTTATAATTCTTTGTATTTATTTATGTCGACAGGGCTCCTATTGGGCAAGGATATGGTTTGACCGAAACATTTGCTGGGGCTGCCTTCTCTGAGGCGGATGACTACAGTGTGGGGCGTGTTGGTCCACCTCTGCCTTGTTGCTACATCAAGGTATGTTACATATCGTATTAACTAAAAATCAGTGCATCGAACTTCCAACTTATACTTATTTATAGATGTTGCATTGAATTATTGTAATAGTCATTAATTATTATAGTTTTCATGCTGGTGAGTAGTAAAACTAATTGGACTTTAAAGATCAGTGAGAAGTTAGTAACATCTCAGAAATATTATCTCTTAGGCTGTTATAGAACTTGCAGTTGGTGCTATTTTATGAGCCTCAAATAGGGGGGAATTTGATTTTTTTATTAATTTGGTTCATTGTTGTATAGCTTGTTTCTTGGGAAGAAGGAGGGTATCTATCATCGGACAAACCAATGCCACGAGGAGAGGTTGTAGTTGGCGGTTTCAGTGTGACAGCGGGTTATTTTAAGAATCAAGATAAAACTGATGAAGTGTTCAAGGTAATTTTCACACTTAAAGTTATGTGCATGTCATTTTTCCCTTTTAATTTTCTTTAGTTGCATGTAAATTTGCTTTTGCTGATTAATAAGTAGCACATGTGATTTTTCAACTTGGTACAGGTTGATGAGAAAGGTGTGCGCTGGTTTTATACTGGTGACATTGGGCGATTCCATCCTGATGGGTGCCTCGAAATCATCGATAGGAAGAAGGATATTGTCAAACTTCAACATGGAGAATATATCTCTCTTGGAAAGGTGACTCAAACTATACCTTGTCATTCTAGAATCATGATGCAGTACTGACACGAGATTCACAGTAAAATTTTCAGGGTCTAACATTAGCCTTCCATTTTAATGTAATGGCAGGTTGAGGCAGCACTCGCATCATGTGATTATGTGGATAGTATAATGGTGCATGCAGACCCCTTTCACAGTTACTGTGTTGCTCTAGTTGTTGCTTCACATCAGTCCCTGGAAAAGTGGGCCCAAGAAACTGGTATCGAATACAAAGATTTTCCTGATCTCTGTAACAAACCTGAAGCTGTCACTGAGGTCCTGCAGTCCATTTCCAAGGTTAGCTAATATGTGGATGGCTACTTGTTTGCTGGCTATCCCGGATTAAATTGATAGATTTTTCATTAATGATTTATCAATTTGAAGATGAAGTAAACCACACTCTTAAATTAAGATGCCAAAAATGTTTAGTTTCTATTCATTTATTAGACTGCTTAAATATTTAAGTAAACAAATAAGAACACTGAAAATAAACTATGTAAAGTTTGTTTAAGATTATGTTGGGTTCAACAAAACATAGAGGCACCATCATTACACAACCTCCATCCAACATCTTAAGCTTTTAGTAGAATTGGTCCTTGAAATGTTACTTGAGCTGCAATGACCTAATGGTCAAGAGAGTGATCATTACTGCATCCATACTTCTGAAATCATGTTCATTTTTAGTTTAAGGAAGATTGGACCCATATTCTATCCACACTCAATTTGAAGGGCTCTTGCATTATAGGGATGTTGTACACATGATTCGAGTTGGGTGGATGAAATAGAGGAATTCTTTAGATATAGCATATTATTGCAGAGTACATATCAAACTCAGATAAATTCTACTATAATACCAGCCAAAATCTGTGATGTTAAATGGTGTCTAGAAAAATGTCAACAAGAACAAAAATATGTGCTGTGGATAAGAATGCTGATGCGGACTAATGAACAGTCATAAAAGAATATGAGATTAGATGTGAGTGTAGAAAAAATGACAGGAACTCATCTTGGTCATTAGCTCACGTTGTGAGAAGACCTGTAGAGACTACTAAAAAATGGTGGATCAAATGCAAGATGGTCATGTTTAAAGGGATAGAGGGAGATCCGAGATTTTTTTAAGGGAAATCATTAAATACCATTACTCCTGCATGTGGAAATGTTTGAGAAGTTTGAATTTTTATAGAGCTGAAAGGTGTTCACTGATCTATATAATCAACTCCAGTTATTGAGATAAGGTTTGGTTGTTGTTATTGTTCCATACATTGTGCATATTGATTGGTTATAGCCTTCTAGGTCATATATACTGTCATTTTTTAGAATGACTTGGAACACACAAAACAACAACAACCAAGCCTTATCCCACTAAGTGGGGTTGGCTACATGGATAAAATTACGCCATAATGTTCTATCATCATAAACCATTTTTGGATCCAACTCATTAATCTGTAGATCTTTCTTAATAGTTTTTCTAGGTTTTCCTCAGCCTCTAGTGAAGGAACGCACAAAAACAAAAAAGAAAGAACAAGACCATGCTATAATAGAAATAACCGTCAACCAGTTGGCCACATTCAATATATGTAGCTTTTTACCCGCTTGTCTTCGATTCCTCTGTAATTTTTTTCAAATTCAATTATTGAATGCAAAGAAAAATAGAAACTAAAAACTTTGACATGATCCATTATATATGTAGAGTTATTGATCGATGAAACATTCAGGTTGAGGAAATATGTATTCGGTGTTTGTGATCTTCTGATTGAGCTGTCAAAGATGTGACAATGGTTTATTTCCAAATAAAGTGGTTCTTGTAGTAAAAACTTTGTAGAAATGATTTTTTTAGATTCACCAAATGATAAAACGAGCTTTATCTATTATGTTCCTAAGGTAAACTACATTGTAAGATTAATAACCCTTATATGGTAGATGGCTTATTTTACTTTGTTAATTTCAGGCTGCAAAAGCTGCAAAGCTGCAAAAAACTGAAGTTCCTGCAAAGATTAAGCTGTTGGCGGATCCATGGACACCTGAATCTGGATTAGTTACTGCTGCTCTCAAGTTAAAGAGAGAACAGCTGAAAGCCAAATTCAATGATGATCTTCAGAAGTTGTATGCATGAAGTATCTAACCTCATGTCAATGCACTATCTATTGCAGGTGTATGTTATGTTTGATTTTTAATTTATCTTCTCAATATGTTTGATTCACTTCACTTTTAATGTAAAACACACGGCATAACAAAAACATAGTCAGCATAATGGCTGCTGTTGAGACTTGAGATTGCTTTGTAAATGATCTGCTGATAGTAATATAGTCATCCTACATGACTGGCATAGATAATAATACGTGAATTGTTATTTACCATGAAATACATATGTTATGATTTTTATAAAGACAATTCCTTTTCTTTTTATAAAGAAAGAAATCAGTGTATGTAACCCTGTCTCTTAGGAATGACATGCATACGACCTTATTAAGATTCAGTCTGTTACAATTTTAAAAGAAAGCAGTAAAATCCGAACATTTTTAAAGAAGTTTTAAAATAATGTTAGTAAATGTTTTTGGTCGTGTTTTACATATTCATACAACAACTAAAAGTTATACACCTAAAAAAAAGTTATACAAAAGCTTGACATTGTTCGTTGAAATTTTTGGTTTATATATAGATGAAGGTCATCATTCAAATTGTCATGTATCACAAATATTTTTCTAGTATATTTTCATTATTTCTATAATTTAAATAAGAAAACCTCAAGGTGCATAAAAGATGTGCATGAGTAAAAAGTAGAGTATATAAAAAGACAACGTTCCAAAATGGGAGATTAGTCACTTTAGTCCCTGAATAGAAAAGGAGTCGTCACTTTAGTCTCTGAATGCAGATAAATTGCAAAATAGTCTCTGAATGTAGACTCTATTAGTCAATTTAGTCACTGAATGCGGACTTCGTTAGTCAATTTAGTCCCCGAATGTAGACTCCATTAGTCACTTTAGTCTCCGAAATTGACCAACAGAGTCTATTCAGGAACTGTTTTGCAATTTCTCTGCATTTAGGATTAAAGTGACTACTCCATTCTCATTCAGGGACTAAAGTGACTAATTCCCCTTCCAAAATACTACAACTTCCAGAGGCTGCTGGTTTTTTTGTACCGCTCGTTATGGTGAGTAGCCTTTTTAATAAAATTTTGATGATTAAAAAAAGAAAAGGAAGTTTGGCATCTATTGAACATTTAGAAACAAATTAATAGGTGTCTAGTGAAAAATGCATTGGTCATGAAATGCTTGTGAGTTGTGAGAGAAATAAGGTGTTAGCAAACATGCACATAAAAAAATTAAATATGTATTATCTAAGTATATTAACTTTATGGGTCCACTTCAAGTTTGATAGAAAAATGACCGTACATACATTTGAAATTTCATTAAGATAATAATTTAAGTTTTTGAACTAATACATATGTTCCACTCTTATGTTTCAAACCAACCAAATCTCCCAAGTCCTATGTCCTCAAATATTTGGTGAAAAGTCAATGCAGCTACAAGGGGTCTTATAGTCTTAGAAATCTTCAAAGCACCAAAGAGATTCATATTATGACCGAGTAAACCACAACCCTAATTCGAATACAAGAGTCGTCCTTGAAATTTTGAGATCTATGTTTGAAATATGAACTCGATGCCATGTTTTATGTTATAAGTCACATACACACGTACGTGTACAAACACAGATTTTCGCTACACGCACGCTGCTCACCTTGCCCCTCCACAGAACGACTAAGATAGTGATTCATAAAATAGTCAGTGGCATATGCATCAACCATCATGGTGACAACCGTTGTAGACATAGTCACAATGCCAGTAAAAAGAAAATCATCCCATATGGAAGAACATGAATGAAAACTGTGGCAGGATCACACATTCTGCAAATGCTCTAAGACAATCAAAAGAAATTTCTTTCCTGGCTTATTGAGCTGCAACAATATTATTAGAGGAACAAAGAACCAACCGCCAAGTACTAGATTAATGAGGTGACCCACTTTTAAATACGTTATGAATTTACCAGGACTGTAATGGTTACAAACTGAGCAATGCATGTGCCTGTAACAACGCCAATTTGAATTAGGCAATACAATTTGGTAAATATCAAACTTCGGAAACTAGATGAAAACATGCCATCTTAGCTTAAGTGTGAGCTGGTTCGTTAGTTGTTTCTAAATAAAACTAACCACAAAGTTTTCGGTTTGCGCCAAAATCTTTTTTTTTTGAAAGAAAACCCGAGTGTTATCTTTGTTGAATGTAAAAAATTATTTAAACTTGTTTACTTATTTTAATAGGTTGTTATGCTTTAAGTTTTTTTTTTTAATGTACACCTTTAAAATATTGCTCAGCAAGCTTTGCATAAAAGAAAATATATCGCCGAGCAAGCAATTTATCTAGATTAAGGTTAAGATGAATTTTTAACAAGCATTTACGAATTACGAGAAAGTTATATTGAGAGAATATTACGTCTTATGTGTCTTAGAAGTTTATTTATTTTTTCACAAATTTCTACTATAAATTTACAAGGATTTCAGAACCATACTTAATAAAAATGTAGACTTTGAACTTCTCTCCAAGGAATTATTACATACAGCAAAAGAAGAAGACAAGTTTCTCTGCAAAGATTATGCCTAAATGGATGTCAATATTGTTATGGACAAGTGAAAATGTGGTGACATACTATAATTATGCTGTGGACTTTGTAGAATGAAACTTCATTCTCAACCAAACCAAACAGCCAGTTTCAAATTCTTATTGCATTAAAAATGTGTATTCTTATTCATTGGCCGTGTCAGATGGATTCACTCTGACTCAGCAGGACTTTGTGCAATGGCAGAGGTTGACAGTGAGGGCCGTAGGAGAATGTATAAAGCAGGTCCCAGCAAAGGTATCAATGATACTGGTAGAAGCCAAGAACCTTTGTCAAACCTGCATATTGGACTAGCATTACATATCTTTTATATAGTACAAGCTTTTATAATAAGAGATGATAGGGACTAGGTCTAGGATCTCTAAGTAAAAATTGAAATAAAACTCAAATGCTAATGAGCATACCACTTCCTAGCAGTCATATCATTGTAAACCCAAAATGGTGCCAATGTTGAGAGTAAAGTAAAATCAATGGACATAACATGGATCTGCAAACACGAAAACCAGATTTTAGCAAGTTGCAAATTTGGCCTAATGTAACTCTTGATTGAATTATTGAAGACCAGCGTAACAATATTACAGAAGTATAAGCATTGCTAAAGCTTAAAATAATGAATACAAGGACGAGTCAGGCCAACAATATGAAAAGCTGAGTTTGAACTTACAAATTTGCTTTCCCTGCAGTACTGGAAAAATTCTTTCCACACATCTTCCCCGGCTAAACCAGCGTAAATTATGATGCCTATCCCCGAAGCAAGTAATATCTGATTCACAGATGAGGTAAGCATCATATTCATACAGAAAAGAGAAAAAAACAAATATGACGAGTTAAAAATATTCAGGTTTTCTTGAAAAGTAATAATGTGACTACAACAGGAGGTTATTATTAGGCATTAACATGAACAAAATCACCAATCATGGATACTAATATTTAAATCACAATGATCTGTCTGCAACATATTTACAATGTTAGGTTGGGATGAGCAACTTACCGTTGCAGTGACTTTCGATTCCAAAAAATTTAATGGCCATGTTTTAAGCTGTGTTTCTTCAACAGGAGGCGGTGGAGGTTTCCAGAGCACAAAATAAGGAAGAAGCGCATATATGCCACCGAAAAATGAAGCAGACAGGAAGGGCCATACAGGAACACTGCTTTTTGAGCTGTGGAATAGTAAAAACACCAATGCAAAAACTAAATCGTCAATTTTCTTTAAACAACAACATTGTTTACATAGCAGGGTCGGATATTTTGTCCGATTCCCACAAAGCTCAAAGTAGGCAAGTGTTATTAATTCTGAAATGCCAGGGTATAAGTTAAAACTCTACAGAATGTAAGAGGTGTTAAGAATTATAATATTATTCTGAGTGGAAACTCTACTGAACTCACCCTAAAACAAGGGTTGAATGTTACATCTTGGATTTCTAAGTTCAAATTTTGATGGTTTACCAATATGTTCGAAACGAAAGTTGTCATCACACATGGCTTAAGGAAATATATTATAGCTACGTTTGGAATTGCTTATGAACAACTCATCTACTGACATAATCAGTTGACAAAGTGTTTGAGAAAGCTTATGAAAACAACTTATGATATGTCTATAAGCTGTTATCAGCTAATTTTCATAAGCTTTTTAGGATAACTTATGAAAACTGCTCAACACTTGTACGAAAACAATTTTACAATATTACCTCTTTGACTATAAAACTAACTTGTGTACTGTTAAGAATGAACAAGAATTCTGTTACAAACAAAGGTGCTTAATGTACAAGTTGCAGTGATAGTAAATTGAGAGCAAGATGAATGAATATTTTGGGAATGAATTATCTGTTTTATTCATCTTGCCTTCAATCTTATTTACGAGTGTATTTATAGGTATGATACTCTCTCCGTTCCTAAATACGTTTCGCAATTAAACACTTTACATATGCCAATACACAACTTTGATCATTGACATCTTTAATTATATATAATAAAAAATTGTAAAAATTTGATATTCTGAAAATATTCATCGAGACAAATCTAACAACATGTTGCATGCTAACATTTGTATATACATATCAGTTAAAAAAATATGGTTAAAGTAAGTTATATGAATAGTCCACATTGTAAAACTGCGGATGTATTTAGAAATTGAGCAAGTCAGTTAGAAGCTGTAACCAACTCTAAGTAGCTACTACAAATATAACTATCTCTACTAATTCACAGAAAAAGTTGTATTGGAGAGAAAAATGCATATGAAAGGGGAAATACCTTCTTCCAGTGGGAAGTAAAAGCATGCTATAGACCAAAGGCCACAGACCCATTATATACCATTCAGAAACAAGAACTTGATTCATTCTGAAACCATCGTCTCCTTTCAAATTCAATAGCTTTTTCAAGAAATACATGTCCCTCGACTACAGAAAACATAAAGTAAGCAAGTGTATTGCATTGAAAGAAGATAGTATAGTATAGTATATATTACCGGAGTCTGGTTTGGGGAGAGAAAAGAAACATAGTAGATAAGTGCAGCCCATAAGAGAAAGAGTAAAATTGAGGTTGTCCAATCTCTTTTACCCTCCTCCTTCTCCTCAACAATGCTACTACGTTTGTTGGAATCATTGCAAATAACGATAGTGCTCTTTCTTGGAAATGGAAATGGAAATGGAAATGATGTAGTAGCAGCAACAGATACTAGAGGTGTGAATGAGCTTAATCTGCAACAACATCCCGAGGCCACTACTGTGTGAATTGAAGGTTGAATTGATTTTTTGTATTTCAGTGTGGGGAAGTTACAAGATACAAGATTGGGTTTAGCTACAACTAGCATCATAATCAAACTTCAACTTCAAACCGCACACAAGGGGGTTACGGGTGATGCAATGCAATGCAATGCAATTGTATAGCATATTAGTATCTATCCATCCGTTAAAAAAATAGGTAAATGTGCTAATAATACTGTCATATTAATTGTTCTACTCTAAGAATTATTTTAATTATTATTTAGCAATTAAAAATTGGGAAATGTTAACTTGTGTCCTTAGGGCACAAGATAAAGATGAATTAAATAATAAATATTGCATTAAAAAGATAAGTTTTTAAGATTTTAAGGTTTAAAATGCACAATTTTCAAGGTTAAGTTTCTACATTTAGTTTCTTATCTTATCTTGTGCCCTTAAAAATTAATACAAATTTAAAATTGTAAATAAAAAATAGTAAAAACTTATCTTTTCAATGGATTATCTTTATCATTCATTTAGTAAGTATCTGATGAATAGGTAAAGTTAGGATTGGGACCACGTGGTGTTCTCACAACTTCTCAAAGTAGTAGCAGAACAACAAAATCTAGCTTAGCTATAGTATGGGTTTGATTTCAGCATCAGATAAGGTGTAAGGTGTTTTTACTTAGTAACATGACAACCATGGTTGAAGCTTCAGGAATGATGATGATGTTCACCAACACCACTACTCTTATTCCTGCTTTTAACCCAACAATACACAAAACAACACATCTTGGTCTCTCACGTAGAAACCATGCTCATTTTACACTCTCTGCAACCTCATCATTGATGGAAACTATTCCTTGGGGATGTGAGAATGATTCAATTGTAAATTCATCTTCTCTTGAGAAATGGTTGTCTCAGTCAGGTCTTCCTTCTCAGAAGATGTCCATTGATAAAGTTGATGTTGGTGAGAGAGGACTTGTTGCTTTGAACAATATTAGGAAAGGAGAGAAGCTTCTCTTTGTTCCTCCTGAACTTGTCATCACTCCTGATTCTGTAAACCTTCCTTTTCTTCTTCTTTTTTATGAAAATATCTTATACATAATTGCTTAAGTAAGATGTTATGGTACCTTGGTTTGTCTGGTTCGATTGACTTGTTTGATTTTATCTATTGGCATAAACACTTTCTAGACTATCAGATAATTTATGGAAACAGCTTATGGTATGTCCATAAGCATAGTGCATAGATAGATTATGAAAACAACTTTTAGTTTATATGAAAACAATTTGACTTTGTTATATCTTTTGTGTATAAATAGCTTATACATGCTTATGCTATAAGCACTTAATTAAGTTGTTTATCCAAACAAGGCCTTGCAGACTCTTATGTGAGCATCACTATGACTTTAGTTTATTTATTCAATCCAAGAAGCTTAGTTAAGAAATTAGCATAATACCTGCAAATTATATATGTATTATGCTGTCGGTGTCAACACTCGACAGCATTGTTTTATTCAATCCGTACTAAAATTTGATACTTAATGATGAACCTTCTAAACTTGATTTGGATTTTTTGTGTTCTGGTGTTGATGATTTTGTTTGGGGTATTTTGGTTATCAGGAATGGAGCTGCCCGGAAGCTGGTGAAGTATTGAAAAAGAATTCAGTGCCTGATTGGCCATTGCTTGCAACTTACCTTATAAGTGAAGCTAGTCTCATGAAATCTTCAAGATGGTTCAGTTATATATCGGCTTTACCTCGTCAACCATATTCACTTCTTTACTGGTACTTGAATTAGATTGCTCTGATCATGAATTCTTTTGTGTGTTTGTATTTGGAAGAATTAGAGAAGTGAATATTCATGAGCAAGGAATTAAAGTTAGGGGTTGAAATGCTTTGTTACTTTGCTAAGGAGAATGTGAGATAAATCAAATTGAGACTATTTTACAATAATGTCACTAGGGTTTTAAATAAGGGTTGAGGTAACAGTTGTGGCTGTGTCGCGCTCCTTGATATTGTGAACAATGCTGTCAGATGTGGCCTCAGTCGTGGCTTCAACAACAGCAAAAACCGTTCTGTCACGGCCAGATCGCGGTCACATACTTTTATTTAAAACCGTGAATGTCACTAATATAAGCCTATCCTCAAATGGTACAAAAGTGAACACAAAATTAAAACATCTCGTGTGTTTGCTCATGATTAATTACAAGTCTTTTATACTAGAATTTCAATAAAAAATCTAATGGTGGCTTATACTTGCTATTTTCTTTTTGTTATTTTTCATTTCCCTCGTCTATATCCATACAAGAGAGGTGTTTTTCTTTTTGTGCTCTGATTTCTCAATTTCATTTCCTCTAATTTCTTCCGTCTTAATTTCAGTGTCAAGCAAAAATAATAGTCACATGCAGAGCTATAAAAAGATTTCTGTCATTTCAGGTCACAAGCAGAGCTAGATCGCTACTTGGAAGCTTCACAGATTAGGGAGAGAGCAATTGAAAGGACTAATAATGTTATTGGAACGTATGAACCGATCATTTCTACCTAATGTTTCTTCAGAGATTTTTTAGGCAGTTCATTTATCTTTTTTAGTATAATGCCTTAATCTACCGTGCTTTATTGATTGAATAATCCCATGTTTTCCAATAACTAGCATACTTCCCATTTGTTCTCCAGATACAATGATATGAGGGTTAGAATATTTTCCAAATACCCTGATTTCTTCCCTGAAGAGGTAATTACATCACATTGAACAGGACTAGAATGTAGTTTCAGAAAGTTCAAAGTGAATCTGAATCTGTTATTTGTATGGCTTTCAGGTGTTCAACATCGAGTCCTTCAAATGGTCATTCGGCATTCTTTTCTCGCGCATGGTGAGTCAATCTGTTAGATAAAATGAAACAAAATTATATTCTGTTATTTTTCAATCATTTCATTCAACTAGACTTAGTTTTGCTGTTTCATATTTGAGAGAAATGGCTGATTGTCAACATATAATTCATGATATTGGCACTATGTAGGTTCGGTTACCCTCTATGGATGGAAAGAATGCATTGGTTCCTTGGGCAGATATGATGAATCATAGTTGTGAGGTAGGGTTCCAAATAAAATCCCTAGCAAGTTTTCCTCAACAAGTTGAACTCTAAAATATTTTTTGTCATATGATTAGGTGGAGACTTTTTTGGATTACGATAAATCGTCAAAGGGAATTGTCTTTCCGACGGATCGTCCCTATCAACCAGGTGAGCAGGTAATCATAAACTCATAGATGGAATTTGTTAAATTAGATTAACATAGGATAAACCATTTAAGTACCTTGGTAAATGAAATGCAAATTCGTTGCGCCTTGCCAAAGTGCTTACGACTCTAAAGTTAGCAATATTACCACGAACTCCAATTGATTTCTTGTATCGAATTACACAGGTGTTTATTTCATATGGAAAAAAATCAAACGGGGAGCTTCTGTTATCATATGGATTTGTTCCAAAGGAGGGCACGAATCCAAATGATTCAGTTGAGTTGTCATTGTCACTAAAAAAATCCGATGAGTCCTATAAGGAGAAGTTGGAATTGTTGAAGAAATATGGATTATCAGGGTGAGTGCCTGAGTTTTCATAGTTATTATACATCATTGAACTTGTTACTAACTTGTATGTTCTATTTCTGTCAGATCTCAGTGTTTTCCTATAAGGGTTACTGGTTGGCCATTGGAGTTAATGGCTTATGCTTATTTAGCTGTTAGTCCTTCAAGCATGAGAGGAAAATTTGAAGAGGTATGTCAATTACTGTCTTTATGAATTCTTTATTCGATTGTGTCGTATAACAATGTGTGATTCTTTGGACAGATGGCTGCCGCCGCATCAAATAAAACTACCTCGAAGAAGGACTTGAGATATCCTGAAATAGAGGAGCAAGCATTGCAATTTATACTAGATAGTTGTGAATCAAGTATATCAAAATACAACAAGTTCTTACAGGTAAGGAAACACTTTATAATGATTTAAAAAACAATTTGCAAATCTCTAGGTAGCAAGTTAATCCTGGTTGTTTGTTTCCATTTGATCGATTCACAGGTAAGTGGATCGCTAGATTTGGATGTGACTTCTCCGAAACAACTCAACCGAAGACTCTTTTTAAAGCAGCTAGCCGTGGACTTGTGTAATAGTGAGCGCAGGATATTGTTTCGTGCTCAATATGTAAGATTATAAAACCACGTTATCTAATTTCTACATACAATCATATGTCATTAATTTCTACTTACAAAGGTTGCGTGTCACTGAAGCTAACTCATTTTGAATATTAACTGCAGATATTGCGAAGAAGACTGAGGGATATGAGGACTGGTGAATTAAAAGGCTTGAAAATCTTTAATGGGTTCTGGAATTTTTTCCAATGAGGCCATTCATTATTTTCTACCCTTGGTTGTTTTGGAAACATCTAGCTCACACTTTGACAAAATCATGAACTTGTTCAAGTTCATCACTTCATGTAATTGGTTTTTGATTCTGATGGAAATATGTTAGCATGACCAAACCCGAAAAACAAAATTATGTTTTAAGTTCAAAGGGAGTATGTTTAGGAAACTAATTAAGTTACTATAATTTGGTGATAATTCACGTCTGAATTGAAGATAGAACAAGACATTATATTCAGGATGAAAGTTCATCAATTTTTTATTCAGAACGTATTAGAAAGCATCACAAGCATATGTAGTAGTCATAAATTACTACAACAATAGCAGTAAAAACAAGACAAAATCCCATTATTTCATCTTAACACTTTGAAGATAAATAAAAGACAAGTCTAGTTTGCCAAATCAAATATCATGGTTAAATTAAATAATGAACCATTCGGATTCTTGTGAAAACACTTGTTAAGACCATCTTGGATTGCAGAGAAGCCTTCAGCAACTTGATACCCAATTACAAAAAGTACAAAAACGAACATGTAAATCTAAAAGGACAAATCAGAATTTTTACACATGACCAAAGTCTGTCTACACATTGAATAATAATATATGCTAACCTCATCCATCCCCATCTCAACCACCGTTTCTTGCAGGGTACCGATCTCTCTCACATTGAACTTGTTGAGCAGTGTGACGCTAGATATGGTTGACATGGGCTGAATGACCAAACCATCCATCACCATGAAAGTTATGAAATCTTTCACAAACCCACTCTTGATATTGGAAACATTCTTTTCAGCAACCTTCCTATTTCCGACATGAGCTACTTCACTGTTCATATAAGTCCCAGTATGGCTAGGGCATCGAGTTGTGTTATCATAAGTCACCTGAAAATTGCATTTATATGGACACATGTATAACTTATTTCCTTCGTCGTCATTGGCATCGATCTGAGTAAGGAAGCCAGAGATTTCAGTTGAAGAGCTTTGAGCTCTAGGGTTTAAGAGAACATCCTTAGTTTGGTCGTGTAGCATGTAATTCTGATTGAGGTTTTCAACACTCTGATACAGATTTCCTAACCTACCAACCATACCATTTGCACTTAGCAGCTTCACAACCGTACCAATTGGCAAGCATAGCAAGTTGAAAAGAAAGTCTACGATAACTTTTGAAGCTTCAGCAAAGAGAACTTTCTAATTCTTTGTGTCAATGAGAAGCTTCATGGGAAGAAGAAGCCATGTTATCGAAAGGAAGGTTACATATGAAGCAATACGAGAGGCTATTTGCACAATTAATTAAACGGAGGAATTCTGTAAAAAGTAACTTCCTATTATTACAATGAGCTTCGAATGTGGAAAGCCAGCAGGCCCCTGCAATGAATTTCGTATAGGTTACAACTTACAAACATATACTAGTAACAATTCCGTTTATAATTCGGATTTAATAATATTGATTTTTTTCAAAAAAAAAAAATCCGTTTATAATCTCACACAAAAAAAAAATGGAGCAACAATTAAATAACTAAATGATTGAGGGTAGAGAGACACCTCTCATTTCTTGACAAAAAAAAAGAGAGACCTCTCATTTGACTTAAAAAATCATCTACCTTATCACAGCTCATTCAAAAATAAAATTCAACACATATTCATCAATTAATTCAAGCTCAATTATGTAAAGTGTGAAATTGATCTTTCATATAAAATATAATGGCAATATTAGTTGTTCTAATTTTTTTTTGGTAAAGTCTAATTTATTATTTTATTAAATTAATATAATTATTTTTTAGTGTTATGAAATTAAGTAAAACTATAACATTATATTAGAAGAATAGAGATGAAAAAGAAAAGAGAGAAGATGGAAGAAAATATCATCTTTATATCGTTCTCTTTACGTGTGTATTTTATAGTGATACACTTATTTGATCACAAATATAAATATAAGTCATTTAGACACACATACATAAAAGAAAAGGTATGAAAGAGAAAATAATTAAATAATATATCTTTTAAAATTAATTAAATGATAAATATTTTAATAAATTCTCTCAAAAAAAATATTTTAATAAATATGTGCCTAAATGATTTTGATTTGGTGTTGTATCCATTTAAGTATTTCTCCTTACAATACTACATTACAGTGTGGGTCATATCTATAATTCAAATAGATACATGAATAATGGAAATTGAAGACCACTAACTAATAATAGCTCCCCTTACTAACCAGAGTTATAGGAATGTGCAAGGGGAAAGAAATGAACATCCACTGACTATTTTAATTGGATATGTGCCCTATATTATTGGGGTTGTTATTATTCGCAATAGCATACTAAAGAAATACACTTGGTATAACATAATTGGTTGAGGTAAATGGACACCTGGTTAGTGATTCTAAAATCAAGGAATTTTGGTTTGTACATAAATAGTGAAATGATGATCAATATAGTGGATATGAAGAAAAATGATGAAGTCTCTTCTCTCTCCATTTGTTACTCTCTTGTAGAGTAATGACTTAGTCGGTCCTTGGACAGGGGCGGATCCAATGCTTCGTGAGGGTGTGCACCTGCACACCCTCTGAACGTTGAAAATTTGCACCAATAATCCTATATTTTTGCATTATGACAACCCTGGACTCAAAGATTTGTATTTAGATCCCAACTATTTCTCACCTCATTTATAATAATTTAATAGACATTAATTGCTTGCTTTACTTTTATGACCTCAGATTTTTCTGTCAAACCTTTCCTTATTTATTTGCAATTGATAACCATCCATTTTCTTTTTAAAAATAATTATAACCGTCCATTTTGCTTTTTATGTCAAACATTTCCTTATTATAAAGCCCAAAATGGAGATCACCAGGAAAAATAAAAATAATAAAGACCAACATGATGATTTCAAATTGGAAGTGGTCAATTTTAAGATTTAGATTGTCAAACAATAATGGAAGATACAAGAGAATATGCGCTTATATTAAAATTTTAGTTTTTTTAAGTTAAGTAGACTATAGAATGGATTCACACATTTAAATGTGGAGAAATTAGAAATTCGAGGTTTTAACTTTGGTCCCTGCAAATAATATTTTTGGTAGCTGACAAATGAACTACACTTACACGATAAAATTTAGTTATTTGATAGGTTAAATAAAAAATAATATAAATTTTGTAGTTTAAATAATATTCTAGTTATAGTTACAATTTTTTTCTTAAATTTTAAAATTTGAAGCACATCAAAGCTAAAAACGACAACTATTTGTGTAAATAAAAATATTTTGGATAACTAAAATGTGCGATGTTCTTACGGTGAAAAATTTAAAATATTGTTGGACAAAAAAGGTATGCACCCCCTGACCCAAAGTCCTGGATCCGCCACTATCCTTGGATCGGATACCGAGTTAAAAAAAAAGACTTAATCTTCTTCTATTTTTAACACTAAATCTAAGTGGGTTCTCATCTTTCAATTTTATATTTCTTGCGATAATTAATTTGCAGTTATTCATTTGTTACGTTATCAATTGTGGAAACGCTTACGGGGGTCTCTTAATAATTGTAGAGACATTTCTATAAATGATTTAAATCAATGAATTACATTCTTTCTCAAAACACAAACTTCTCCGTTCTGTAGCACTCTCTGATCTCAATGTAAGTAAGAGAAGTTACACTATAGGCGTAACAAACATTTATTTGAATCCTCCTTTTTAAACTAGTTCTTGCAATTTTTTGTGAAGAGATTAGAAATTGGAATATGGAAGAACAAATCGTCAGAAATTGGAATTATTGAAACCAAACTTTGTTTTTTCTATTTCAAACCATTAAGTGTGATTCGGCTAGTATATGAATTTGTAAGCGACAAGATTTGGTCCCCACAAATCACATATTGGATCAAAAAGGGAAAGTTGTGAAAGTACACCATTGTTTTAATGGAAATGTTAACTTATGTCTTTAGGGTATATATTAAGAATTTCACTATTAGTAATTATGTATTGAAAATTATGTTAATTTATTATTCAAATTGTTTAATACTAATATTTTACATTAAATTCTTACTATTAATGAAATGAAATTAATGTTTAACATGTACCCTAAGGACACAAGTTAACATGACCCTTGTTTTAAAAAGCAAAGTACTTATATTTTTAATAACAAAATTAAATGAACCTCCAGTTACATGATTGTGCTTTTGGTCATAAATTTAAGTTCAAGAGTAAGTTGATGAAACTGTGGCTGGTACTAGTATAATAAAGTTTGCATTGAAAGTAGAAATAGTACAATAATAAGCGAAAACGGATGATAGTTCATGGAATTGGTCATTCAAAAATGAACTAGACAGCTTTGCAAGCACATTTTTAAGCAGTACTACTAATAAACTAGAAGAAAAAAACCAAAATCCCATGTTCTCAGTTATCTAGCTTCATTGCATTAATTTAGAAGATAAATGACACACTATTTCACACTTGTCAAGACCATCTTGGATTGCAGAGAAGCCTTTAGCAACTTGATACCCTGTTACAAAAAATAGAAAGAAAAATATAAAAAACCACAAATCAGAAATATTTATACATGACTAAGTTTATTTTTAACTTACCTCATCCATTCCCATCTCAACAACCTTTTCTTGCAAGGTTTCGATCTCTTTCACTTTGAACTTGTTCAAGAGTGTGATGCTAGATATGGTTGACATGGGCTGAATGACCAAATCATCCATCACCATAAAAGTTATAACATCTTTCACAAACCCACTCTTAATATTGGAAACTCTTTTTAGCAACCTTCCTTTTTCCGACATAAGAAACTTCACTGCTCATAGTGTTCGGGCAAGGATAAGAGTATCCTGGAGAAGAATACCCATACTCAGAATTAGAACCGCTGCCAGTACAACGAGTTGTGTTATCATTTGTTACCTCAAATTTACATTTTTTTGGGCACATGTATAGCTTAGTTTCTTCGTCGTGATCGTCATTGTCTTCATTATGGGTAAGGAAGCCTGAGATTTCAGTGGAAGAACTTTGAGCTCTTGGGTTTAGCAAGACATCCTTAGTTTGAAATGGTTGCATGTAATTTTGGTTGAGGTTTTCAACACTCTGATACAGATTTCCTAAGCTACCAACCATGCCATTTGTGCTAAGGAGCTTCACTACAGTGCCGATTGGCAAGCATAGCAAATTGAACAGAAAGTCTATTACAGATTTTGAAGCTTCAGCAAAGAGAACTTTCTCATTCTTTGTATCTATAAGAAGTTTCAGTGACACTTTGTTGGTAGAAGAAGAAGAAGAAGCAGCCATATTGGAATTGAAAGTTGTTAGAAGCAACACGAAGGTATATTCACTTTATAGACATTAATCCAAAGAGTTGCGAGTGGTTGTTGCACAAATAATTAAATAAAGAGAGGAAGATCTATGGAAAATCTTTAATCAGTTAGTTTAGCCAATAAAAGCATTCACTCAGTTCTGATTCGGTGCAGAGTAGTATTACTAGAGTTTTTGATTACATGCACCGTAAAATGAAGCTACATGTCTGCCACTTTGCTAGCTCGAACATAGTATAATAACCTACGCATGTACTCTATAGTTTTCAAAATCCATATTGTTTCTCTTTCATTTGGCTGCAATGAACACAAATATCAATAATACTATCTCCACTGAAGCAACATATGGGCTATCCAATCCAATTTAATTGCTCTATTCTTAGCACACACGGCTCATAAGATTCTTGGCAACAGTTCATGATATGATAACATATATTAGACCGCGGTAAAATTAATTGAATGTTCATTGGCTTATAGTTGCGAAAATTGATGTTCACACATATCATAAGGCTGAGACACACGAGTAAAATACCATATTGCTCCGAGAAATTGCAAAACCAGCTGCAGTTAACTGCCGAGGAAAACCTCGGTAGTTAACTGCCGAGAAAACTGTTTCATCAGATGAAACAACCACCTGCTCCCCCTACACACTATTTCATCATCAACTTCCATAACACTTCCATCCAATCCTCAAATCCAATACTTTTTAAATTTATTATAACCTTGATATTTGTCATGCAATGTGGTCTTTTGTTCTTCAAATTTATTAAAATATTTCTTGGAAGCATCTTGCTCTTGGCCAAGTCACGTACAATCTTCTTGTCGTCCTCTTTTAATCTACCGGCGAGAATGTGTCCTTCTAAAGCCGGCTCCATCGCATGGTTGTGAACTCCATTAAGAATGTTCAATCCCCATTCATTTGTTTGCCTACTAAGATATCCGCTAACCATGAACAAGCACCCACATTTTCTTGAGCCCGTTGTCGCATGCTTCGTTTTTTTCCGGCACTTTGTGAGCTCCACTCCTTTCACACACTAGGCACAACATTGGATTGATCAAATTTGATCTTTGTGTAACAATTATAAATCCCGCCTTATTTGCTTGATGACGTGCCCACTCAAGCAATTCTTCTCTATCTTTCCACTTAACGACGTCTGAAAAAAACCTAGTCGTGTCAACATAATTAGAAGCTTCAACATGGACGGAAGCTCCATCAATGTTTGGTTTGGCTACAACCATAGGCGGTTTGACATCTCCGGAAATTTCGACAAAATTTGGTTTTGTCTCTCCCGGAACATCTTCCGCGTTCTCTACCATTACTATAATAAAACAGCACAAAAATATGAAGGGTTAATAGGTCTTTACCCCCTGTAATATATAACACTTTTGGTTTTCCCCCTGTAATTTTTTTTTTTAGATTCCGTCCTTGTAAAATAAAGTTTCTTCAGGATTGCCCCCTATGCCCTGTGACTCAGCAGAAACTTTGATGTGTCACTACCCTGGCATTTTTTTTATTTATTTTTCAATTTTTTTTGGATGCACACATCATTTATAATAAAAAAAATAAAAATTTAAAAAATCAGAAGAAAAAAAAAATCAATTTTTTTCAAAAATTTTAAAAATCGAAAAAAAAGTCAAATTTTTATAAAAAAAATTCAGGTTTTAAAAAAAAATTAAGTTCCAGATTTTATTTTTAAAATTAAAAAAAACATTCAGATTTTTTCAATTTAATTTTCAAAATAAAAAAAATGATTTTATTTTTTATTTCAAAATCTTTATTCCAGAATTTTTATAAATTCTTTTTCGAAATTAAAAAATTAGAAAAAAAATCAAATATTTTTTACAAATTAAAAAAAAAAGATAATATTATTTTTTTCAGATTTTATAATTTTAATTTAATTTGGATTTTTTTTCGAAATTTTTGTATAATTTTTTGGAAAATTTGGAAATATATTAAGTTCGAGAATGGAAATGGTAATACCATATGGGTTTTCCTGTCATTGATGGGAAATATATTAAGTTAGAATTAGATTTGGAAACCCTTTCCACCATGTAACTCCGGTAGGTGGTGGTGCGACGGGTTCTTGCTCCGCACCATCCTTGTTCCGTTGGAGCCGCCACAGATCTCTTTTCTTGGGTTGATTGCTACTCTTCCGACGGCGGTCGTTTCTGTTTGTTTTGGTGGTTGTAGCTTCTGACGTAGGGTGTTATAATGGCGTGGGTGTGTTGTTCCTCCGTCGTCGTTTCGTCTGCGTTTCAAAACCGAATTTGTCTCCACGAAGATTCGGCGGTTTCGTTTTAAAATTCATTCTCTGTCCAATGGGTTTTTGAAAAATCTGGTTTCGATCTGGGTCATCTCAGTTTCGATCCGAGTCTGGTATTTTAAAATCACTGTTGGCTTTGTCGCGGTGGTTAGGTTTTGTTCAACGTTGTTGGGGTCGATGCCGTGTGTTGGCTCCGTCGCGGTAGTGGGTCGATGTCGTGTGCTGATCGTACCACTTGCGTGTTTCGGTGGTTTGACACGCTCAACGTTGTATTGCTCCTCCAAGATCATAGACATGCTTCGTAACAGGTCTTTTAGGCTAGAAATGGTCATGCACTTGTTGTCTGTTGTTGCTGCGAATGGTTGGTGCGGGTGTTACCGTGTTGGCGGTGCTCGTGGTGCTCAGACCCATTGACGACCATCCCTCGATCTGGCTTCAATTGGTTTTAAGTTGCTTTCTATTGGATTTGGGTAGAAATGGTCGTGAAGCTTTCCGTCGCAGCATAATGAGTTGTATGCATGGGGTTTTGTATCCGTGTTGGCGGTAGAGTCTCTCACCTTCACGAAGTTTGGCTCTATACAACTTGGATGTGGTTTCAAAAAATCCTCATCGGTCTACCTGATGTTGGACTGTTTGGCTCGAAAGAGACGTTAGGCTTGTTGCTGTCACAAGGAGTTGTTGGTTCTTGGATTCATTTCGTGTTGACGGCTTGTCCATACACCGCCTGTTAGACATCCACCTGTGTTGTTTTTATTTCTTTGTATTACCTGTTTGGGTTGACATACACTTTGTGTAGATTGACTGGGTTAGGTTTATGTCCCTCCAGTTCTTTTTTGTATTTATTTTTTCCTTTTTTTAATAATATATATAAGTGCCTCTTACATAGACTGAAATCTGTAAGACATTCCATCTTTTGGACTGTTTTCTATTCCTTTTTTATGTCTTTGGACTCTTGCCTTATCAAAAAAAAAAATTAGAAAATAATTCGAAAATTTTATTCCTGAATTTTTATGAATTCTTTTTTGAAATCAAAAAAAAAAAAAATCATTTTTTTCTTCTGAAATTAGGAAGATTTTTTAAATAAATTCTGAATTTTTTTAATTTTTGAAAAAAAATATGATTTTTTTTTCGATTTTTCAAATTTTTGAAAAAAATTAGAATTTATTTTTCTGATTTGTAAAATAATTTTAAATTTTTAAAAATTAATTAAAAATTATTTTTTGTTTTTAAAAATATATATTTTTGATTTTTTTAATTATAAATGACATGTAAACTCTCTTTTACACGTGGCATCCATAAAAAAATGAAAAATAAAAAAAGGCCACGTCAGTGCCACATCATAGATTCCGCTGAGTCACAGGGCTCAGGGGGCAATCCTGAAGAATCTTTATTTTACAAGGACGGAATTTAAAAAAAAAATTACAGAGGGAAAACCAAAAGTGCTCTATATTACAGGGGTGTAAAACCCTATTAACCCAAATATGAACAAACAACTAACTTATTCATAAACATCAATGCCATAATGAATTAAAACAAAAAAAAATTAGAAAAAATGGCAGTAGCTTTTTTTTTTTCGTTGTGAAAATTTTTTCACAAGTGTTTCTCGGCACTTAACTACCGAGCTTTTCCTCGGCAGTTAACTACCGAAATACATTTCGGTAGTAAGATGCCGATGTTTTCCATGACAGTGAGAACGTAAACTCACGTAAAAAAACTACAAAAACAGCTAAAAATAACCAATTAAAATGCTCAATACCTGTTTTTTTACGTCAAAAGTGTGTTGATACCTCTTATGCTTGATGCTTCAATGATTTTGGAGTAAGATTTGATGAAAAAAATATTGGATTTAGGGATTGGATGGAAGTGTTATGGAAGTTGATGATGAAATAGTGTGTAGGGGGAGCAGGTGATTGTTTCATCTGATGAAACAGTTTTCTCAACAGTTAACTACCGAGGTTTTCCTCGGCAGTTAACTGCCGAGGGACAATATCATATTTTACTCGTTCTGTGTCTCAACCTTATGATATGTGTGAACAACAATTTTCTATAGTTGCGGCAAATCTTTACTGTCGTTATGAGCCTAGGTCAAGCTACTACCTGTTTACAAATCATTTTTTTTTTTAATTTTAGACGTATTATCATTTTACTTGTGCGTTTATTTATTTGAACACACCAAGTACTGCACCACCAAACAATAGAGATATAACAATATTATGATAAAACAAGACATAGCATCAAGATATAATATTTTTTATATTAGAAAATTAAAAAGGAATTTTAGTATTTTTGATAGTCTGTATTTCAGACAAAAAAGTTGTATCATGATTTGGTAAGAGACAAAAATTCATGTTCTTTTTCTTCTATTCTTTGCTATGTGGATTGTTCAATCTCATGACTATAATTTCTAAACATAACAACTTACAAAACAAACTTGTTAGTTCAATCCCTTGTATTTTAGGGAATAAAACACACTCTAAGAGTAAAATGGAAGATATTAACTTGATAGTTATGCACATGATGTTAATTAAAGAATGTAATTGAAAAATTAGTTAATATCACATGAATATTGCTTTTTAATAACGATGAGTCAAATGAGAAGTTGAAGGATAATGGAACACGGTCAGTAATCTTTTAATTTTTCTAATTACACGCTTGTATTTTTGATTGCATTCTAAAATAATAAAATTACCCTTAAATAAAATTTAATTTTCAAATTTACTCATTCACCCATAAAACTAATGTCTCTTCGTTCCTTCCTTTTCTAAAACTCAGTTTAAATAGGTCATATTAATGTAAACTTAATTTAAGTATGTCATGTAAACTAAGTTTGAGTGTACTCCCTCCGGTCCTATTTATAAGAAACTAAGTTTGATGTATTCGGTCTATTTCTAGACTAAATACATCAATTATTTAATGAATTTAAAAAGTCAATTTTTTCTTATAAGACCGGAGGGAGTACATACTTAAAATCATTGTAAGTAGGTCATGTAAACCGAGTTTAAGTGTAAATACTAAAAGTTAAGTCAACTTCAACAATGTAAATTAATGTTAACGCATGCATGCTGCACCATCAAATAACCGTCGTTGTACGATGCATATCATATCAACGTTGAACAACAAGAAAATAATTGAAACTCTGGCATCATTGAAGAAGAAGAAATTCACTTATTTACATGCAATCGAGTATAGATGAAAGATGTTTTGATTCACTCTTCAATCTTCTAAATAGATTGATTGAACATCCATGATTGTTTATGGGTGAAAGAGGATGAAATTTTAAAGCGACAATTAATGAACTCAAGATTTTAAATTTTTTTTGTATAAAAGAGCAATTTTGGTATTATTGTAAACTTTAAAGTAAATTTGGGTATAGCCAGAAATATATGGAGTGTGAATAAAAAACTTCTAACCTTTTGATAATTAACCTTCTCCTATTTAAGAGGATAACACCGTCAAATAAGTGCTAAAATCAAGCCAACCTGAATACTAGCAACACACGTTTTAACATACTCTTTTTTATTGGTTAAAATTCGCATGAGACCCACCAAACTTTAATGGGATCCACATAATTTGATGGGACCCATGTAAATTTTAACCAATCAAAAATAGTGTGTTGGAAAGTGTGTTAGAATGTAGTCAAAACTAGTTTTTTAATAAAATGTTCACACTTAAAATATGAGACACTATATTTAAAATCTTTGAAATATACACAAAATTTACAGCAATATTGGACCATTACAACATTTGTGACCACCAAGTCTATATTCTATTCCCCCAAGCTCTATATGATATGTTGTATATTGGCTTCAAATTGGATTTGCAGGAAACCTAAAATCGTGGCACGATTTGAGGCACCGTGGCACGATTTTGTTGGCAGGGAGCAAGGATCCATGAGATGGAAAATCGTGGCACGATTTGGGAAATCGTGACACGATTAGGCTACTTCCTCACCAAGTTTCCCTTGA
>Ga0228711_1003273_pt1 | contig 25144 bp, 11 predicted proteins | sample MedpolnodulmetaG_2_FD_177996 | JGI IMG/M metagenome (GOLD analysis project Ga0228711, IMG submission 177996) | Root nodule microbial communities from Medicago polymorpha collected in Santa Monica, California, United States - brown nodules | ecosystem: Host-associated > Plants > Roots > Nodule... | reverse complement strand
GTCGTTAGATTCACCTCGATGGGTATTTTCAAAATATCAAATTTTCATAATTTTTTCTAATATATTATTCAAGATATTTAAGCTCAAAATTATGCATTGACATGCGTAATAAGATCAACTGTGTCAAGTATTATGGGACGAAGGGAGTAACCAAGGGAAAAAGTGAGGCTCTAACTAAACAAAAATACTTGACTTAGAATTAACCCAAATTTATTGTTGAACAGTAAATTAGATCCACACTTATGGATGATAGGTCCAAATTCATTCAAATAAACATTATCTCCAAACACAAAGTTGGTGGCAGTCAAACTTCATTGTTACCTTACCAATTTGTAACTCTGCAAACCACTCTAACGCTTGCCATAAAACAGCGTTTTAGCCTCAGAGGTAGAGGGACGCCATGAAACCAAAACAACAGTCATCTAATATCGACTTAACGTTATAAATTGAATCTTAGTGAAATATGTTTGATGAGCAACTTGATGGTCTGATGATAAAAAATTAAACATGAGCAGCTCAGTTTAATTACCGTTCTTATTTCCTACAAAAATAATACAAAACATTTGATCACTCGTTCGCAGAAGACAAGGTTCAACAAGGATGATCCCTCATGTACAACAAACACAGACATCATGATTCAAAGCAACTTAACACCAGCTTCCCTGAGAGAATCAATAACCGCTTTTACCTTTCCATGATACCTCTGTTCTCTTTTCAAGTGAACAGAAACAGCAGGAATGTCCTTGAGCGAAAGGCGTTCCGCTAGTAGCTTCCCAATCTTTGCAGCTGCAGCAACATCCCGAGTAGTTTCCAAGCTTGATCTTAAAGCTTTCTCCTGTGAGCTTGCAGAAGAGGCTACAGTAGCAGTTGGAGTGTGGATCACTTGCGCACTCACATACTTATTTGTGAAATGCATCTTCAGAACATAAGGTTTGAGATATTGTGTAAGCCTGGGAGGCCTGACTGGAGGTGGGATAACCATATCTGTTTTGCAATATAACCAAGAAACGAAAAACAATCTTAAAAAATTATCAACTTTCTATAAATCAAATATGACGCAAAGCATTGCAATGTATCCACAAACTACAAGTTCATTTAATGTTTTAACAACAGGTCATATGCAAATTTCAAAAGATCAATTATACATTCTCTGCTTTCAACATTCCTTGACTGGTAATATGATGCAAAACCACCTAAGATTATGGACTATGTAGGGCTTGTCTTTCAAATTCTACGTATAAAATAGTGATACCAAAAAGGACAAACTGTAACTTGCACAGAATATTATATCGCCACATAGCAAATTGAAAGCATATTCTTCCATTGTAAGATCACATATTTAGTAATCCAAGGCTTCCTCTAAACTCAAGCATTTTGTTAGCAATGCAATGCTTACAAGATTTGCATACCTCATCCTCACACCTCATTTCTACCAGTATGTCCATTATGTCCTGATCTAGAAGAGAAACATAGAACCACTTCTTTATTCTTTTTAAGGGGTCTACTTTCTCAGAACGATCTTATCAACATTATTGAGAGGCACGGGATAAGTTTTATGGTTGGAGCCATACGCTCATAATGATAATAATTATAAAGATGTTTCTTTGACCCTAAATTTTCATGAGATTGACTTTCATTTTTGGCTTCTCACTGGTTTTCTAAACATGATTAGTTCAAGGGAATTTCTATCTCTAATATGCAGAAAGATTGGCATATTTGCTACATTCATGTTTTTTCTTGTTCATTATCGAATACAGGTTCGCCTGTATCAGAATATACATTTAATAACACTTGGAACATCCCAAGAACTTGAAGCCAAAACAGTTAAATATATAATGAACTGGTTTTTTCAATAGAAAATAATTGATATAGATAAATTTTTCATTGACGACTTTGATCAAACAGTTGGCAGTTGACACAATAGTATAAAACAGATGCCACAAACTATGGTAACTACTAATCAGTGGATACAACGACGGTGGGCATTGCATATCACATAAAAATATGAGAGTGAAGGAAAAATGATAAGAAATGCAGTTAAAATAATATATATAATTGAATTGATGTAAAAAGGGATGCAATGTATTTGTTAAACCCTGCATCTTTGAAAAAAGGGGGGAAATTCAAACCAACCACAGCAATAATAATAATAATAAGGAAATGTTTTAACGACGAAGATGTAATTGAAAAAATGAAAAGAAGTGAATCACAGCAGCGAAAACAGTGACAGTGCTAAATTAACAATTCTAACAAAAAATACAAATCTCGGAGCATAGGGAATGTGCGAACCTGTTTTTGACGGCGAGAAAGGAACGGGACGGGAAGGGAGTGGCTGGCCGGAGTGGAGGTGCCGGCGGCGGAGAATGCACGAGAGAAAGAGGAAAAGAGAAGGGCTACCGAGAAATCTGTTTTGATCTTTCTGAAAGAAGGTTTCTCAGATGAAAAAAAACATTTTTTTTTTGGACCGGACGGTTTTCCAAAACCGAAGCCAGCACTATGTTTCTCCAGTTTAGACCGGTTCAATTCGGTTTTAATCTTTATCTACAAATTATATTACACATCTCTTAACTTATTTTTAGATACACTACCAAAAAAACTTATTTTTAGATAAAGATCTTTCCATTTATCTTTTTCACATCATTTTCGTTTATTTAATCAATTTACATATGAATTTTCAAGATTCTAATATATGGTTTTATGGAAGGCAAAAGAACTCATTGCATGTTGGTGTCTGTGGGACGAGTAGCTTAATGGATATCCACGTGTATAATAAATGGATATTTAGCTACTTGTTATTTTACGGATATAGATTTGATGGTAGATGCGACCGTGGATATCTATACCGGTTAATAAATTAGATAAATTACTAATATGTGTGTGTAAATATATAAAATAACCCTAGTTTGTAATTAGTTGAAAATTCGTCTTTTTTTCCTTCTCTTTTTTAGACGTTGATTGATCGTAAATTTGCATGAATTTCAAGAATGTGTATACAAGGACCATGAAGTTTCTATGGATTATGAAATTTGCAAGATTTATAAAATTTGAATAAATTATGTATGACTTATGAAATTAAAATGGATGTTTATCGATTAAAGTTTTTAGATAATTAAGAAAATATTTTTTCAAAAAACTATGGATATCCGCGAATATCCATGTATACCTTAATACTCGTGAATTACCCATATGACGATACATGCACAGACACGGGGATGAGTATCGTATTTATCCAACAGGACGGAGATGAATGTCATGTTAGTCGTATCCATAGATGCCCATTGCTATTGACATCCTTATATGATTTTATTTCAAAATAAACCACTCCCTCCATAAAGAAATATAAACAAATTAGTTAGTTAAAAAAGTTGATGTAATTTGACTAGATTTTTAACCACGTATATTAACATTTCAACTGCCTTATTTGTTTATATTTCTTTCTGGAGTATTATTGTTCAAATCTTTAGTCCTCCATGCATGTTTTCATATGAATTTTAGATTTAATGTTTCAAAATTCATATGCAAAAGGATCAAAAGCACAAAAATGATGTGAAAAAGGATAAAAGACAAAATCGTTATATGAAATTAAATTAAATAACGACGAATGTAATTTTGTCAAATTTTTTTCTAGTTTTAAATGGCTTGTGCTTTTTAAGTAAGTTCTAAAAAAAAATTGTTACAAAATGGTTCTTTTTGTCAAAAAATATCTTTACCATGATCCTACTTTAATCAAACTCAATTAAAAAATATTTGTGTAAACGTTTAATGTAAAGTTGGTATATCCAAATTCACTGCTCTCAGAAACATGGTTCATAAGTCTGTTATTCAGTATTCTTTAGAAAAAGACTACCACTTATTCTTGATTTAAAACAAAATTGATCGATTACTTAATTTATAATAAGGTTAAATAATGTTTACTCATCTGCCATTTGGCGAGTTTTGGTTATACTCCCCTTTGTGTTTTGTAGATTATTTCGTCTTGGACTCTCAAGATATATGATTGTGCATAAACACTAACGTGGCATGCTGACTGCATAGTAACTAATGAAGTGGCGCGTTGATTTGACTTTTTTATTGCTTCTTCAAAATTTTAAGGGACTAAAAGTTGAAGAAAACTTTCAGAAGAGTTAAAACAAAAAGTTGATATATTTATAAGGATAAAAAACATATTTAAATCAAAGTAAAACGAGATGCCTACACCTTTTGTTTTACGGAAGTAAGAGGTCTATAATTATAATGGAAGGAGTGTCCATTTTTATTTTTTAAATCTTGTGAAAATCCAAGCACAAATCGGATTCCCAGAATATCAAACTCAAAGTACTCCCGCTTTTTATTTGACCATATATGATGAAACTAGTACATTTAACCATATTTTCCATGCCAGTTATTGCATTCCGTTCAAAGAGCACCTTTCAATTTTCTACTAGCTTCTATCTTTTGCCAAGATTTGATTGATATCTTGTTCTTGCCAGTAATATAAAACTAATAAATAATGTAAAACAGATTCCCAAATATCAAAAGGAATTGGAGACAATGTCATATGTGTGCCTCTACTTTCTAATGATGCTTACAAGTCACAGCCACTTAGAAATTTTATCAAAAGAATAAGAAGCTAATGGTTCTAAGAATTGTATCATATTTTTTTATTAATTTAGATTATATCCATTCACAAAAGAAACCAATTTCATTTAAAAAAACGATTATTCTGAAATCAATCTAGCAAGACAACATGTAAAACGTGATTTTATCACCACTTTATTTCACTGATCTTAATTCAAGTAAGTGAATGGGCCAGGAAAGGAATGAAAAAAATATTGCAAAAGAACTGTAGAATGTCGCCAAATCATCAGGCTAATGTCAATTGATGATAATGAATGAATATTGTTTTGTTCAACGGTTAATAGTCTCACATTGAACGAGATAAGGTTTTAAAATGACTTTATAAATGGAGACGATTCTCAGTTTACAACTCGATTTTGAAAGAGTTTATTTAGACTCAACTTAAATTTTAAGATGATAACAGAGTCTGGATCAAGATATATTAGACAACTCCCGCTATCAGACAACTCGTGTCACCCTCCAAATGTCAAGTTTGAGATGCGTGAGGGGTGTTAAGAGACTCACATAGACGAGATAAGACTTAAAAGTGAGTTTATAAATGTAGGCAATTATTACCTTATAAGCCGATTTTGTACGAGATTAGGTAGACCAAATGGAAGTAAATGATGAACACTAACGTGCTAAATGGAAGTGTTCATGTGATGAAGGAATATATCATCATATTTGTTCCACTCTCATATGAGGCTACTTCCTCTATATATTGAAGAAGACCACAAACTTCACACCATTCCTTTCAAAACTTAACAACAAATTACAAAATTGAAAAAGGAAAGATTCATGATGTCAATGATCTGTCATGAATTGTGCAAGCCAGTTACTATCTCGATTCTAGTGAACTTAGCTCTTGCTTTTGTCAATTTACTTCTTAAAATGGTTCTCAATGAAGGAATGGACTACATGTCCATTGTAACATATCGACAGGCTATTTCATTTATCTTCATGGCACCTATTGCATGGTTCTATGAAAGGTACAAATCCATAATTAAGCGTTTGGTACAACTTATTCATAATTTGTTTGACCTTGTTATATTTTTTTAATGACATTTGCCCTTATTTAGACATTGTTAATTAATTAAGTGTATGCTTATGTATAAGCTATTTCAATAATAAAATATTAAATAAAGTCAAACAATTTTTATACAATTCACATTCTATTTTAGAGAGCTTAGGGATAATATCATAAGTTGTTTTCATAAGCTCTCCCACCGATATAACAAGTGTTTATACAGTAGATAAACTCAAATAAGCCTTAATTCAAACAGATCATTTATGTATGGCGTAAGCACCGAAAAATGATTATGACTCGTCTATATTTTATTTTCAAACTTATCTCTACAAGTTTAAGAATAGTTTATGAAAACAACTTCCAACTTAAATGAAAACAATTTAACTTTATTTCGTCATAAATTATGAAAATAACTTAAACAAGTGTTTATTCCACAGTCAAGTAATAAGCTTGAGGTTAATTTACCCTAGAACTATACATAATACTAGTACAATATAAAACAGTATTGCACTTTTTACAGGAAACACAAACCGGAGGCTCACATAATATGTCTCCTTTTTCTCTCTGCTCTTATCGGGTATGAATTCTTGGGACCATAGAACAAAATTCTAGTTCTGTACTACTATTTTTTTAACTGTCATAACTGTAGTTATTGACTAAACTTTTTCAGTGTAACACTCCCCCAATACTTGTTTCTTCTTGGACTTGAGTATACATCTGCCACATTCTCTTGTGCATTCCTCAACATGGTGCCTGTATTTACGTTCATCATGTCACTTCCATTTGGGTAAGTTAGTTAAACAAAAAGATATATACATGTCCGTAATTACTTGATTGTGGAATATAACTACAACAACTTTTATTTATTTACCTTTTGGTTTGAAAATATTCTAGGATAGAGAAGGTGAACATGAAAAGCAAGAGTGGTAAAGCCAAAATCTTGGGAACTATTGTGTGCATTGGTGGAGTTTTGTTATTAGCACTTTATAAAGGAATTTCCTTTAACAACCCACAGTCTCAACATGTAGCAAATATATATACAAGTGTACCACCAGCTGCAAAGTTAGAGAAATGGATTATAGGTTCAATACTTCTGACTGCAGGTAGCCTCTTGTGGTCTTCATGGTTTGTTATACAAGAAAAGATTAGCAAAAAGTATCCATGTCAATACTCTGGCACTGCTATTTTGTCACTTTTTGCTGCCATTCAATCAACAATATTAACTTTGGTCATCAAGAGAAACAACGCCTCATGGATCATCAAAGGAAAGCTAGAAATAATGTGTTTGATATATGCCGTAAGTATGCACTTTTCGATGACATAGATACATCTTGTAGAATATTTTCAAAAGGATCCAAATTTGCTACAATAAAAATTCTCACGCAATCACTTAGTCAACACATTGAGGTCGTTGGATCAAAATTGGCCAGTCATATTTCAAGCTCGGTATTTTAGAGTTTTAAAAAAAAAAATCAAATTTGTTTGCTTTGTGCATCGACCGATCTTGATTCAACGGCCACCCAAGTGTTGAGTGCGTGAATTCGTGACTGCAGCAAATCCAAATCCTTTTCAAAACTATCTGTTAAGCTCATGTCGTAATATAGAAACTTTAGAATTCAAATTTTTGATTTATTTGATCCCAGGGAATGGTGGGGTCAGGTTTGTGCTATGTGGCAATGTCATGGTGCGTCAAACAAAGGGGTCCAGTTTTTACTGCAGCATTTACCCCTCTTTTACAGCTATTTGTGGCTGTCCTTGATTTCTCTATACTAAAGGAGGAAATATACTTAGGAAGGTTGATTTCTTTTTCCATTTTGTTTTTACTTTTCTAAGATTCCCATACCTTTTCTTTATTCCATTGAACCTAATGTATCCCTATCTATAAGCAGTATTGCAGGATCTGCATTGGTTATTGTTGGCATGTATATTCTTTTATGGGGAAAGAGCATGGAGGGAGAGCAATGTGTCATGAAGGATACACAAGCAAATCAAGATGTAGAATGTCAATGACAAATCTACCAATCACAACATGAATGAATACTTATTGTACTATACTCTGTTATGCAAGGGATAGTCAAAATTATCCTCTAAGATATAGAAAAGTAATAATAAAATAAAGGGAAATGCTAACTTGGGAGTTGGGACCTTAAGGCACAAACGCAAGTTAAGAAGCCAAATATAGAAACATAATCTTGGAAATTGTGTATTCATTATTTTGAAAAGTTTATAATTTTAAATTTTGAAGTCAAAACTTAAGTTTTAATTCCATTTTTAAATCTTTAACTTGTGCCCCAAGTTGGCATGACCCTAAGATAAATGCTTCATTTACTTTTCATGTATCTTGAAAAACTGTGCTATACAAAAGTTGTTTCACAAAAGCCTGTTGTATGGTATAACTGTATAAGGTATTTTGAATATTTTCATTCAAAAGCATAATGGACAGCCCTCATCAATACCTTATGAATTATGATTATTTTGGCTGCAATCCTTATGTAGATTCTATCAAATCACACAAACATCTCCAACAGAACTAAAGACATCAACATCAGATTTGTGATGTTGGGATATAGGCGACTAACAATATCCGCAAGTCATAGTTATTCTCCTATCAATACCTTTTTGAGTATGCTGGTATGAAAGGCCGAGAATCAAAGCAATGGATGCCTATCAGTTTCAACTAATATATTTTCTACCACATTAGAAATAATCTGAAATAATAAGAACCACTATTTCCATTGATTACCATCGGTTTCTGGTAGGAAAGAGGCTGATTTTCTTTTATGTAAATCTTACATATAGAAATTATTGACTCAATTTTGTGTCCACAAAAACATGCAATAAACATGGTCAACAAACTGCCGACAATTCCAAAACCATCAGGGTTTTCAAGGCTTTTATCTAGTTATTAGTTATTACTAATTAGAGTGCACAAATTTGTTTTCACAATGTGTAACCGTAGTTACATTCCATGAGTTGTAAGCATGTAACCGACGTGTTGCATAGATTTCTAAACTGCATTAAAATATGAAGACATTCGCTTGAACGCAAAACACAAGTATTTTGATAACTTACATTGAAATCCAGGTCTTGTGCAATAATTTTTCCACAAGAAATGTTAACTGCTACAAACATTGATGCAGTCTACTCAAAAGAGAATCAAATCACCTTCAATTGATGTATCATTCAACAAATTATCCTCCTGATTGTCTTGGGGACAACCATGTTTCATTTGACAGACAACAAGATGTAGCATAGAATAAGTTTCATCTGAATCAGGGTGTGTTTTATCGTGAGCAACAAATCTATGATGGATCTCAGATATTTCAACAAAACTAAACCCGGGTGATTTTTTCACCCCTCTTCTCTCCATGGCTTCTCTCATGCTTTTTGAATCATCCCAACGTTTGACAACTGCATAAACATTTGACAGGCCAATATATCTTCCATCATTGTTTGGATCTAGCTCAATAAGCTTCCTGCCAACTGTTTCTGCAAGATCAAAATTTCTATGGTTAATGCACCCGCTAAATATAGCACCTAACATGGAAGCCGTTGGTTCTATGGGTATTTGACATATAAATTGGTATGCGGTGGTTAATTGACCTGCACGCGCCAGCACATCTACCATGCAAGCATAGTGCTCACCTGTAGGTGTCATGCCACGTTTTACAAGGCTCTCAAAGAAGTTCCATGCTTCTTTAACTAGTCCTCCATGGGCACAGGCAGCCAACAGGCAGAGGTATGTGATCTCATCAGACCGAATACCGGTCATTTGCATATCCTTAAACAATTTAAGAGATTCTTCCACTAACCCATGTGTAGCAAGACCACCAATCATTGCATTCCAAATGAACACATCGGTTTGACTCTTTGAGACACCGTGAAAAACAAACAAAGCCTCCTCTATTGCCCCGCATTTAGCATACATATCCACCAGAGAAGTTTGTAAGACCATTGTCATTGGTAAAACATTGTCAATAATGTACTGGTGCATCATCCTTCCCTTTTGTAGAGCACCAAGGTGTGCACAGGCAGACAGGACACTGACCATAGTCACTTCATTGGCTTTGGGACCAACAGCCCGCATCTTTTCAAAGACACCCATAGCTTCCCTGTATTCCCCAGCCTTCACATAACCATCAATCAAAGAGCTCCATGACCGAACATCCCTCTCTTGCATAGACTCAAAAACTTTCTGAGCCATGGCCATTTCTCCACACTTAGCATAGCCATCTAACATGGAATTCCACGAAACCAAATTTTTTCCCTGCATACTGTCAAAGACTCTATGAGCCCACATAATATTCCTACAAGAAGCATACATATGAATCAAAGAATTCTGGATAAATCTATCAGACTCATGCCCGGTTTTTATAATTTGGGCATGCACAGATACACCACTTTCCTGTTTTGAAAGGCGTGCTGAGGCCTTCACGAGAAATGGGTATGTTAAGTAGTCTGGTGCAACCCCGTGTCGAAGCATCTTTAGAAAAATTGATAGGGAATGGATTGGAGTTTTGCTAGTTGAATAGCCTCTTATGATTATATTCCAGCTAAAAATTGTTGGACTGGAAATCTGGGAGAAAACCCTGTAGGAATAATCAATGTCCCCTGAATTGGATAGAGCAGAAAAGGAAAGAATTTTGAATATAAATGAGTCTTCATGAGATAGACCATAAGAAATCCCAATAGCATGAAGTTTCTTCAGTTCAAGCATTGATTTGCATTTATCAAGGAGACTGAGCAAAGTTCCATTTATATTTGCAGTTTTACACGACGGTAACACACCAAGCATTTACAGGTATATCTATCTGGTCACGCCCGCAAGTCCAACACTTTTAGTGTATGTATCGTCCGAGTAACACCTAGTGAATGCAACGTAAACAGGAAGTCAAATTATGATATAATAATGGTAGTGATGGCCCAAGCCAAACTAAACATAAAGGTGAAACAAATCAATAGAACAAATTACAATATAATGGCAATATCGTCTTCGTGTAGTTTTCATTTAAATTGAGCGGGCTTAATGTTGAGACATTTAATCAAACATGTAATATGCTTCATTCTCTAACTTGTTTTATGTGATCGTCTATAATTTTCTAAGCAACAAAATTATATGCAAAGCGAGAGTTAAAACTTAAAAGGTTCAATGTAGTAATGCATCTGAATTGATTAAAATGCTGTCAAATTTGTTTCAGTCATTTCATCAAACAGTTTGCAAGCAGAAGTTCAACCAGTAATTAAAATATATGTATACGTGCCCATTTTAAAAAATAAAAAGCTACACGGTAATAACACTGAACAACAATAACGTTGTGATTGTTTGAATAGAAGTTGTGGAGGAGAAACCTTGTAGAGAGCATAAAAGAGAAATAGCCAATTTGTAACGTTTGGAATGCAGAGAGGTAGAGACAAGAGAGTGTCTCTATGGGGCCCACGCCACAACGAATAAGTACGTGCTTGGAGTAAGTTGTTGTTCGCCGCGGGTGAAGGTGTGAAATACGAACAAGGAGGCAAAGCTGCATGCAGAGGTGATTGTATGAACCTGGAAATGGGCACCGAGTTGGGTGTTAGTTTGGGAGTCTTGACAAGAGTTTGAGATCATGACCTTAGACTCTGAAGGAGAAAAATCATCTAATATTTACCATAAAAAAGTTTAGTGTTATTAATTTGTTTTTCCCCTTCAAACCTATGCAAGAGTCGATATCAAACCTATGCCCACTTGTAGCAGGTGTTCACGGATTAGATTGAGTCGATTTTGGTTAAATTTGTTATTCGATCCGGTCAAACTTAATTGTTGACATGGGATAAAAAACTATTTTTTTATGTCAAACCCAAATTGAATCGATCCAATGATGAGCGGGTTGGTTTGAGTTCATGAGTCGTTAAACATAACTTTTTTAAAAAATAAATAAATGCATAATTAAATGATATTAAATTTGATGAAAATTCTAACATATAGATTAAACATTAGTTTTTATTTCCAAAAAAAATAAAATAAACTTTAGTATTTAAAATCTTAACACTTCAATTTACTTAAAACATTTCAAAATTGACAAATAAAAGTCTTAAGCAATATTATTGAAGATAAAAAAAAACAACATTTTTTTGAACGAATTGAGTTCATGGATTTGAAACCATAAACCCGTCATCCAAAACAATCTAAAGTGTCTTTACTCAGTCCACATAAACAGTTTCCTCCCCTCACAGTGCTAATTGCTACAAGATAAAAGCTTAGAGAGGGGCAGTTTTACGGTTTCAGAAATCTAGGGCTGTGGTGGCAAGTTTTCGATGTCACTTGCTTCTGCGCAAGGGTTTTATTACAGAACTCTTTGTGTGCTCAACAAGTTATGTGATATTGAGCTTGTGCAAGCCCAATACCCATTCGTTTATCTGCTAACTATTTCCACTTACTAAACGTACCCCTTGTAATAGGTCTGACCTATTTCTCTTGTTTAATTGTCCTTTTGGTGTGTGACTATGTTGGTTCTTGTAACATTGACAATAATATTAAATCTTATTTAATATCATAAACAGTGAGCAGTAGCGACGAAGCTAGCAAAAATTATACGCGGGAAGAAAAATGAAATATTTTTAAAATCAACCTAATTTTCGGCAAACCAAACTTATTTGGGGTAGCTCAATATTTATTATTTTGGGTAGCTAAATGTAAATAAATACCAACCAATTCAAGAAAAAAATTTGGGTAGCTAGGGCTACCCCATCCTTTTGAGAGGAACCACCCTTGGTGAGTGGTGTCTGGCAACACATCACTGCTACCCAAGTGACAAGAATGTCAACTGATATGGCGGAACCTTTTTGCGATAAAGATCTTGTGCCTTATTACACATTTGTCCTCGTGTCTATATTGATTACAAGGCATAGTATGTCGCTCTTGTCTAGTTCAATATTGGTCCCTTAGACATATCTCCTGTCATGTAGGAGGGGCCACTTCCATTTAGGTCACTCGTGTCCCTCTACATGATTTGTCAAATATCCATTAACAGACTTTATAGTTATTTTGTCACAGACAACATTTATATGACAACAAAATATCTGATGAAGTTGCTATTTTAGGGACTTTATTCTTTTAACACGTAAACATAGTAAAGAAATGGCTTGATTTATTAATAAACAAATATTCAACACAAGTATCATATTTAAATAGAACTATTGGTCTTTAGGGCATACACCAACAATTACCACGACGAACATTAAGAGGCACATTGTTACAACTATAAAACGTATCTTACGAGCCTTTCAAGTTGAATATCCACACTATTATTAACGAATATTGTTGTCAAGAACACTCACTCTAGCATTTTATTTCCAATAATCACTCTTTTATTAGATTAAATTTATAAGTGTCCCATCATTTTTACGTGGGTTTCATCACTTTTACGCTGTGCCCATTTTTAATCTGGGGAGAGTCTGGTTGAATTTCATAAAACGAGAGAGTAAACACTGGAGAAAAAGTGTTAGGACGAGTGTTGTTAGTACTCCAGTATTATCGAATACATCAACCTGTAAATCACGCACATGTTATTTCACGTGAGAATTACCAAATAGCCATGAGGCTGAATTATCCACATACTCCGAGTTGGAAAACCACCTTCATAAATGAATGGCTAAATGAGATCAATTGCACCTGAGAAAAGTTGACTTTTGTTGTTGTTGAATAACGGTATATGTGTTAGTTCAAACTAGTTGAACTATAAAAAAAAAAAGAATGCTAACCATTGCCCTTGATGTATTGGTTAAGAGAACATAAATAGAAATAAATTGTTGGAAATGATGAAAAACGTTGAATTCAACTTTCTAAAAGTCAAAAAGTTGCAATTTCCAATGCAAAATTACTATTTTTACTTTTCTTAACCATTGCTTTGAGGGCATTGGTTAGCAAGACCCTGAAGAGAAAAAAAAACTACTATGTCAATCTCAGCAACCTTTAATTTAATTTATCCCGTATTGGATTGTAGCAGAGATGTCAATATCATGGAGCCTTGAAGTTTTGGACCCGGTCCACATAGTAAGGGGGCTTGAATATTCACAAGATTAAAAGGGTCACATTCATGCAACCCCATAAATAAAAAAATCAAAAGGCCCCAAAATTTCTATAAACATTTTTTTTTTTTTAAATAAAATTTACCTAATTTTTTTTTTTACCGAAAACATTTTTTTTACTGTAAAAAAACTTTTTCTTTACAGTTTTTTTTTTTGGAAATAATTAATATAGGGCTTTTTTAGGCCCACAAATAAGTAGATTTTATAGTGGAAAATTTTACCCCATACCCCCACATCTATACCCTCACCTCTACATTTCATTTGAATTGTCTATTTTACCCTTCTATATAAATTAAAACACCAATTTTTTACCTACCGTTCTCCAAAAATTGTCTGTTCACCCCCTCCTAACAGGAAAGATACCGAAATGCATCAAATTAAGCGATCCTTTTCACAATTGCACACACGAGTTACGCAAAAGTGAGGGATATCTCCAATTCCATTATTAAGTATGAAACATACATATTAAAGAGATGATTGGGCAGATTCACAAAACAAGCATTTATTATTTCTCTAGAATTCTTGTTTGGATTTGCTTCATCATCAAAGCTATTGGAAACCCATTTTTCTTAGGGGAAGGATTGCATTTAACAATGGCTTGAATTTCAGGAATTTAAAAATGCATTTATAATTTCTTATAGAAACCCATGGTTGGTTACAAATGTAGGTTAAGGATCTAAAAATGGGTTCAATGGCATGAATGACAGGAATGGTTTTTCAATGCTTTCAAAATAAACAAAAATAAAAACTGGAAATGTTGAAAAACGGTTTCCAGGAAATAGACTGTGCGGGGGTGAACTCATTTAGATTTGAAGAAATGTTGAGGGTGAGAGTGAAAAATAATTGTGTAAAATGTTAAATGAAAAATAAGGGTAATGTTGGAATTTTTAATAATTTGTAGGGGTGAAGGTACGGGTGTAGGGGTATGAGGTGAAACTTCCTCTAAATTTCTAATATATTTTTTTAAAGAATTATTATAAGATTATTAGATATTTTTAGCATAAATATGAGGTGGATTCTAGGGTGAGGGTCCAATTAGGTCCCTCACCGGTGAACCACGAGAAAAACACCAATAGATTAAATAAGTGGTTCAGATTTATTTAAATTAAAAGAGGGAACATGTAGAATTGCTCACATTCAATCATATCCTGCAATGGTTTTACCCTATGTTACAATTCGTGTAGAAATTCTTCCCATAATCAGATAACTGCTATTCCCCTCAAACCATCAAATTTGTAAATCAAATTACATGAACCCTAAAATTAAAATAAAAAAAATTCTTCTTCCGGTTAAAGTCATAATATCTTTGAGTGATGTTTTACCCTAAAATTAAAATAAAAATTTGCAATGGTTTTACCCTAGTTTTTGAATCTGATAAAGTCATAATATCTTTGAGTGATGTTTTACATGGCTGATGGTTTATTTGGACCGAATATCATTTCTATTTCATCAATCAAATAATAATTCTTCCGCTGGTTGTGCTTATATTGTTGAATCTATTGATATTTGAGTGATTTCATTGCAGGATATGATTCTATTGCGGAAGAATCATATTGATATTTGAATCTATTTCATTCGGAAGAATTATTATTATTTGAAACCAGCGGAAGAATTATTATTATTTGTGGTTGTGCTCACATTCAGTCCAAATAAAACAGGCAGGGAGACTGTGATAATTCAGTCCAATAGATTCCGAAGGAAATAGCTTATAATAATTCTTCCGAATGGAATAGCTTATAATAATTCTTCCGAATGGAATAGCTTTGAAACCAGCGGATATTATTATTTGAATCTATTGATATTTGATTGATTCCATTGCGGAAGAATCATGGCAGGACGAATTTGTACACGAATTGTAACATAGGGTAAAATCATTGCAGGATATGATTGAATGTGAGCAGTTCTACATGTTCCCTCTTTTAATTTAAATAAATCTGAACCACTTATTTAATCTATTGGTGTTTTTCTCGTGGTTCACCGGTGAGGGAACTAATTGGACCCTCACCCTAGAATCCACCTAAATATAATATATAATTTTGATATTATTTATATTATTCATTTAATTTTTTTTGGTCAGCTGAGTTGATGTTTTTATTTTAAATTTAAATAATTTAATTTGGTAAAATTATGTTAACATTATTTTAAAAAAGTACAACATAAAAAACTAATAATTTTAAAATATAATATAAGAAACTGAAAAATTGTTCAACTATGAATAAATATAAATTGAATACTCACTAATTTAAATACATAAGTCACCTAAAAAAAAATCAAATATAAGTTACTCATTAATAAAATAATATTCTTTCAAAAAAAAGTTACTCATTAATAAAATAATATAAATTGAATACTTATTAACTTAAATACATAAGTCCCCTATAAAAATCAAATATAAGTTACTCATCAATAAAATAATTTTTATCCCTTCAAAAAAAAATTATATGACTTTTAAAATTTGTTGAATATTTTACTAGTATTTTCAATTGGTTTTTTCTTACAAACAAAAGAGTAGTAAAAACAAGTCTTTGTGTGAACTCTATTTTGTTTAGAAGTGACAAGTCACGAAGTTCTTATGCCTTCTAGAAATCAAAACCCAACAGCCACCTTCCACTTTCTGCCACCTCATCACATGTACGCGGTTTTGCCATCATCACTCATCACTCACTATCACTAATCACCTCCCCCCACCTAATTATTGCAATGAAATTTGAAATTAATGAAATTAAAATGACAATCCCAATTACCAAAAACCAAGTTTTATTTCGACATTTGGCAGTTACACGCAAACCTCTGTATCACTTTCTGCGAAGTTTCATTTCAACATCTCATCTCCTCTGCAAACAAATCTCATTTCCTATTTTATCTATGGGTATCGATTAAGGATTTTATAAAGGGAAATATAAATTGTTACATCATTTTTTAATATTTAGAATAAGAGTCTCGTTAATTACTACCCTCACAGCAATAGTTAAGATATCTATAAATAGAAATTGTATTTTGGAAATATAAGATGTTACTTTTAATAAAGTAATAATTACACAACTTTTCATAAAAACTTATTTGTTTTGGATGTTAAACCAATACCCTTAAAACACTGGTTAGCATTCTCCTTAAAATAATCATTAGACAAAAATAAATAAATTAATTTAAATGGTACTAAATGTTAACTTGTGCGTATGACAAAAACTGAGATGGAAGGAAAGGATCAGTTTGTGTGTTACACACATATATTTTTTTTTTTATAGAGATTAGTCGTTAAATTGAGATGAAAACTTTGTATCATAACATGTTAATAAATAAATAGTTATTAGCATTCTCTTTTATTAATTTATAAATTTAATTTAAGCAAGGTAACAAGAAAAATTAAAATTTTATATTATAAAAAATACATTTTACAATATAAATATTTTTAATTTCACAAAAAAATATATGTTAAAATAATAAAGTCAAATTATATTTGATTCCAATTTAATTAGATGAATTTTTAAAACAATCTATTTTTTATGACTTAAATATAAACAAAATAAAGATGTATTTAGTCTAAATATAGACCAAAATACACCTTAAGAAGTAAAAATTACATATACATGATTTTGACTAAAAAATTATTTAATTATTTAACTTTTTAGGGGAAAAATAAATAATGAAGTAACTTTTTGAGTAAAAATAATTATTAGAAGTATAAAATAAATACAATACCCAATTCACCCTTTCTCATCATCCATCTATATCTATATATTAACACTTGTCACTATTGTTGTCATTTTCTTTTCCACACACACCAACTGCTTGTTGTGCAAAGTAACATTGATTACAAATACACATACACATACACATACACATAGGTAGTATATCTTTCAAGTTTATCATAACTTTTGAGAAAAAATGGAGAACAACAATCAACAATCCTTTTGGCAATTCAGTGATCAACTTCGTGTCCACTCATCAAATCTAGCAAACCTATCTCTCAATGATTCAATCTGGGGTAACAATTACTCTTCCTCCAAAAATCAAAGGAGAAATTTTGATACCAAATTTGGTGCTGAAATCATCAACAACAACAACTCTGTTTCTCTTGGAAAATCCCCTGTTTCTGATCATTTCAATAATGAAGGATCATCATTTTTCTCTTTTGATGTTGGTGTTTCCCCTCTTAATGGAGGTTTTAACAAGGGAATTTATTCAAAACCTTCTTATGGTGGGAATGTTACTAAAGGTGAAGATGAGATTTTTCATCCATCTAAACCTTCCAAGAAGAATTCAAACCCTAATAAGAAACAAGGGGAGAACAATAACAACAGTGATGGAATTAAGAACAAGGATTCCAAGGCTGCTGCTGACAAGAGATTCAAGACTTTGCCACCAGCAGAGTCTCTTCCTAGGAATGAAACCATTGGTGGGTATATCTTTGTCTGTAACAATGATACCATGGCTGAGAATCTCAAAAGGCAACTCTTTGGTAATCATCCTTTCTTTCCTAAATTGCAATTCTTATTATTATTTCCGATTTTTTTCCCCTTCAATTATGCAATTGTTTTTTTTTTATTATTATTAAAGAGGATGCAATTGTTGTCGTCGTCATTAAAAAGGATACAAATTATTATTATCATCTCTTGTAAAAAAAAATATTATTGTTTTTTTTAGGAGATAAAAATATTATTGTTATCATTATCATCATCATCTCCAATTAAAAAATGTATATTATTTTGCTTTTGATGCTATATGTTCTGGTTTTTTACTTTGAAAACTCGGTAATCAGCCCAATTCCGACGGTCCAATCCCACCCTTGAGGGCCCATTTAAGACCAGTAAAATCATATACGTAAAATTATATATGAACAAGTCCATTGAAATTAACACGGGTATGAGAGGCCAAACATAGTGTTAGCTTGGGTGGCCTTGGCTGCCCCATTTTTATATTTTGTTTAATTTTTTTATAAATTAGTGTAATTTTGGGTTTAGCTACTCTCATAATATAGATTTAACTACCCCAAATAAATTTACTTTGAAAATTATTAGTAGAAAACAAAACATTATCACTTCATTGATGCATTTATTTTTCTTGTTTTGACACTTTGTCAACAACAAAAATTGTCAAGATAATATTCGTAAAAGTATTTTTTTATCTTTTATATATTTGGCCCCTTCGAATTTTTTTTGGCTAGCTTTGCCGCTGCCGGGGTATATGACTATATGTTCTCTGATTGTCTATTTGTAGCTTTATTTTGTTTACCATGTATGGGGCGATATCGCTGCACTGCTTAGTTTAGTTATGATATGTAATTATGAAGCCTGAAATTTTGCAGTTATTGTTGGCTCAGGAAAGTGGCATAATATATTTACTATAGATTGGTGTGTTAGCCATATAAGGGATAATAACCTGTTGTTCAATTTAATGTCAATTGCAATTGCAATTTTTGAAGTGTTTAATTATTATCATCACAATCACAATAGCCTTCAGTATCAATTATTTATTTATTTTTCTTTTGTGAATGTTTGTGTTTTTAGGTTTGCCTCCCAGATACAGGGATTCAGTTAGGGCCATTACTCCTGGGTTGCCCCTTTTTCTTTACAACTATACCACTCACCAACTCCATGGAGTTTTTGAGGTATGATTTACTTGGTTAATGTCATTTTCTTTCTGACCTAATCACATTTATGAGACGGTTAGTTAGGGAAGCCAAACTATCCATTAAAATTGTGCATTAGGCATCATAATAAAGTAATTACCAGCCTCATAATTCCAATACATTTGGCATTTTGGAACTTCATTTCCGCTGTGTCATAAGTCATAACATGTGGTGGGGTTGTTTATTTGTTTAGGCTGCAAGTTTTGGTGGAACAAATATTGATCCAACGGCTTGGGAGGACAAGAAGTGTGCTGGCGAATCTCGTTTCCCTGCTCAGGTATCATTTTCGTTCCAACCTGTACGGCCTTAGTATGCTACATCAGCCGTAAAGAGACGAGACAGTAGATTTAGATGGTCTCGTCCCCATGGCTACTGGCATCATACAGCAGGAGAGTTTCATGTCATATTTTCTGTCTCTTGATTTGCTAGTTTGTGGAAAACTAAGAATATTTTCTTAAACATTGATGAATACAGGTAAGAGTGATTACTAGGAAAACATGTGAGCCACTAGAAGAGGATTCATTCAGGCCAGTTCTTCACCACTATGATGGACCTAAGTTCCGTCTTGAGCTGAATGTGCCTGAGGTATTTGATCGTTAACTTGTGCTCAATATATTGAATTATGGATCCTTTTTTTATTTTTTATTATTTTTGAATAATATGGATCCTTTTTTTTATTATTATTTCATTTCAAACTAAATTGTGCTTTCTTTTATGGGTTATAGGCATTGTCTCTGCTGGATATTTTTGAAGAACAAGATGCTTCCAACAACTCTTTCAAGGTTGTGTCAGCATAAAAGGGATACAAATTACAAAGAATAAAGGAAAAGAAATTGCAAGTCAGAAAGACAGTACTAGATAATTAGAGATTTGGGTTTGTTTTTATAGCTACGGACTTCAAAATAGAGTCTGTAGATATTTAAAAAACAATTTGAGAGGATGTTTGGATATTCAGCCTATATATTGTGTTATAGAGCTGCTATACATGATTGTCCAATTTTTCTTTTGTTTGGGATTTTACTATCATACCATATTTAAGAGAATACAGTAATAATTAGTATTGAACTATTTTGCGTTTGGTTTTTATGCAAAGCTACCAATTTACGGTTGAATGGTTCATTATAGGGTTAGAAACGCAACAAAATAAATTTGTGCTTGAAACGTTGATAACTTGATATGCTTTCAACTTCTGGAAATCTCAACTCTAATTTCTTTTTTTTAATTAGATCTTTGACCTCTATTACATGCTCTAATGGATTTAGGCCCTTTTTTTATTAATACTAAACTAAGGCTGTAGCCTCTAGACTAATCCCTGAAAAAAAAATTGAAGGTAAGAGTTGTTAATTTTTATGGAAAAAGATAGATAGACACTTTTTTTTACATCACACTATTACTCTCATATTTTTTCTCTCAATATTTTTGCTACATGTCACAATTATGTGTGGGAGTGAAATGGTGTATGCCACTTAAAGTGGTCCATGTATAAGAGCTCAATTTTAAATTTTTATTGTTGTCTAATGATCATTCTAAGTTAGATTTTGCATCCTCATTTATTCTTTTGACGGTATAGGTATTGTTTTTCTTAAAATCAAAATCTTGATCGGAGAAATTAGACTATCATCTCAGTCAAAAATAATGTTCTTCTACTAATGAGAAGACTTTGCCATTTCATTATGTCATTATATTGGTACAAATTAGAACAAAAGTTTATTTGAAGAGAATGATTAGGTGATCTATTTCATGAATGAAGAAAAATTATACGTATGTGATGTGATATGAATAGCTGTGGTGTGTTCAGAGTATCGATATGCTTCGATCGTGAATTATGCGTGCTGCTATGGTTTGGTGATCTACCTAGGGTCAAATACTAATGTACAAAAAGCATTTTGTTGGTTGTCTGTTTTGTGAATCGTGATTGATCATAGAAGTAGATAAACTTAAAAGGTACGTTGATCCATAAATTAACAATAAAATAGCTTATCCTTTCGTTCTTTTTGGGGGGCTATGGATGTATAATAAATCGTAGTAAAGTTCTTTAGGCGTTAAAATTTATTCTTTTGTTACAACGAATAGCTATAAATTATTTAAATAACCTGTACTAGTTGTCCCCAAAAAGAAAAACTTGTACTAGTAGCTACTTTTGACGAAGTACAAACAAAGAAGCATTCTTTCGTTTCCACTAATTGACTATAGTATAGTCAACTATACATTTTCATTTTTTTTTTTGTTGAGGGAGGGGTACACATTACTCCCCTCCGTCCCGCAATAGATAACCTATTTGAAAATATGCAATTTTAACCTAATTTACTTTGACTATATTTTTCTACTAATATACAAAGATAAATAATATCATATAAGATGTTGTTAGATTCGTCCCGATGAGTATTTTTAAAATATCAAAATTTTATAATTTTTCTAATATATTATTCAAGATATTTAAACTCAAAATTATGCAATGATATGTGTAATAGGGTCAACTGTGTCATGTATTATAGGACGGAGGGAGTATCATTTTTGTGCTAATTTTTAAAAAAAAATTATGAGTCAATTTTGCAGTTGGTATGTCAAAACTAGCTGGCAACAGCTATTATTTCGGAGGAGGTGCCTTATGGTATAAGTAAAGATAGATATTAATCAGTTGCCACACTTATTTATTTTTGCCACATTTTTTTTTCTTTTAGCTTTTAATGGTTAGAATACCCATATATATTTGGGATATTAACTTACTCTCGTTAAAAAATATGAAAAACTAACTTAACAAATCTACTTCCACTTGTTTTTGACCAATAACTCAAACCTTTTTTCAAATAACTACTTAAATGAGTAGATATTTACGTGATTTTATAAAATAAAAAAAAAATGTAACACTTCGATGTCAATTTGGATAAACTAGTTTAATTTATTAAAAAAAAATGTAACAATTTGCCATTTGCAGTTCAATTTTTGGGTTGATGTCATGTACGACAAACAAATATTCATGTTTAACAAATACTGAATAATGTTTACGGTTCTTGCTCTGTTTCATCATTTTGATAAATCCTTAGTATTTATTTTGGATACAGACCCTTTCCTAAGAGTCTTCATTTTTTGTTCCCCAAAATTGTCATCTAAATATGCATAAAACCGCATTTTATACACCTACCCATGCAATTGTGTCTAGGCGCACAGGGTTGCGCTTGGGTGTAAAAAACAACTCCAAAATACTTCATATAGATCTGTTGCGCTTGGACGCAAATCTTCTGTGCCTAGGCTTAAATTGAAAAATGACTAGAAAATAGATTTTAAGACATTTTTAGTTGTAAGGGTTAAGGAGTTGAATGTCCAAGGTTCAAATTATGAAAAGGAGAAAAAAAAGGAGTTGGGTTGTCTTGGTGTGGTTTGGATGGGTGGTCGTGGTTTTTTTAGACCCGTATTTGATGTCGAAACGGTTCGTGGACGGAGCTATAAAAGGGGGTGGCTGGTGTTGATTAGGTGAGGATGTGGGTGATTGTTTAGGTATTTGTTGTGAGTGATTTCTAATGGAGGCAACTTCTGTTACTCGGATCCATTTCCGTCGTCCCTAGCTCTTGTTTGTGTTTTTTGGTTGTTAAGGTGTTTATGGTGTTTTGAAGGTGCGTGTCCCGTTGAGTTGAGCCTTTTCCTTTTGATTTGTTTGATGTTTGCACCACCGCATATCATGTCGTTTGTCTTACATATTGTGTGTTGGTTTCCGATGGGCCGGTTACCGGTTACTTTTGCTTCGAGATCGGGAGTTGGTGTTTAGCTGCAATCTTGTTTGGCTTGATATGGTGTTTCTATGGTGTGCCGAGAGTGAGGGGTGCCCTTTCTATCTGGTGGGCCGATCACTTTTGATTCAAGATCAGGAGTCAGTTCTTTGGCTCAAGTTTGGTTTTGGGCTTTTTTTTTTGTTCTTTCGGTGTACGAAGGTGGAATGGTGGTGGAAGCTGAACGATCTTTCGGATAGGAGCTTTTTAGATGTGGCTCAACTTTGGTGTTAAGAACTGGGAGTTTAACTTTGAGGGGTGTTCTTTGGGGTGAGTAGTGACGATGGGTAGTGTTGGATATAGTTTTACAGTGGTCGTTTTCGTGAAGACGTCTGTTTTAGGTGGTGATGTGTATTTTGGTGGGTGTTAAATGAAGGGTATGGTTAGGTGTTGTGCGTAGGGGTGTCCTTTAGGGTGTTTATTTTATGGTGTTCCATCTATATACGACGCTTTTAGTTTGTATTCTCTGAATCACTGATCTCTGTTCGTCTTGAGCAGAAATCTGATTGTTAAATAAAATTTGTTGTTAAAAAAAATAAATAACTCAGTAACATTTGCGGTTAAAAAATAATTGTTTGAGAGGTGATACTAGATATTTACAACAACAAAAAATTATAGGATATGGCTACATTGATTGAAGATTTTGATTTTTCTTTTTATAAGTTTGAGATATTGATTTGTTCACTGTTTTATTACTTTTCTCAATTCCTTTTGTTTGTCTACTCTTCTTGCACTTTTAAGTCGTCTATTCTTTAAATATGAAAGTTAGTTATCAACAAAAATATAATTATATCACATTATAATTAATTATATGGTGTTTGATTATTTAAAAACAAAAGAATTGTTGCATTGTTCAACAACAAAAGTTGTCTTTGATTCATTTATTTGATAAAGTGAAGCTTCTCTTGCAGGTTGAAAACTAAGAATGATAATTTAACTTTTGAGTTTCATGTATGGTGTATTAATCTTTTTCGGTCTATGAGTTATTATATTACTTACTTAGTGTTTATGTCTTGTTTTTTGGCTAGTGTTTGTGATATGTTCTTTTTTGCTTTGTTGGTATCTGATTTATAATTTTTCTTTGCATTGACTTTTGATTTCTCACATTGCACTCTGTATTGGTTAAGATCTTTTTGTGGTTAATATATTTAATTTTGACATCTTTAAAAAGTATACAGTCTATATAAACTTAGCTCAGAGTTGGGGTTTAAACCCGGTTGCCTTAACAGTAAATTTGAATTGAATGAGTTTTAAATGTATTGTATATTATATTATAGGGTCTTGTTAACTAGTGCATCCGGGGCACTCTTTAAGCATCTCAAATTTAGTAACTATTCTTTTAAAAAGTCAACTATTATAATTTCCAATGCATTCGTTACACAACTTTTCATTAAAAACTTATCATTTAAAGTGCTCAGACAATGCTCCAGAGGCACTCGTTAATATTTCTCTATATTATATTATATGGACATATGAATAGCATCAAATGGGTCCATAGCTCAGTGGTAGAGCATTTGACTGCAGATCAAGAGGTCACCGGTTCGAACCCGGTTGGGCCCTTTTTTGAAATCCATATTATTTTTTTCCTTTTAACCACCGATTGCTGCCCAATAAATCCAGCTGGTTTTATTTTAATTTTTTGTGACTGAAAGCTGCAACTAGTTCAATAGAAGGAGATTGTCGTATCATAGAAGAAGAAGAAAAAATTATTAGTAACTTTTTTCACAAATATTATAGAAAGAAAAAAAAATTGTCTTCAAAGGAATCAAGATATAATTTATAGAAAAACATGAGTACTGAGAAGTGTAACTTTTTTATTGAACAGATTGTAAGGTCTATTTTTTGATCAAAAGTGTACAATGAATTCAAAGAAGGGGACATTAATCTTAGGCTTTGTTTGGGAGTTGGATTTTGGAGGGGAGGGGAGGGAAAGGAAAGGCTTGTGGAGTGGTAAACCCTTGTTTGTGAGTTTTAAAAAACCAAGGGAAAGGTTTTGGGGGGCTTATTTGTCCAATTTTAGAGTTCCCCCAAATTGGGGGGTTTTGGAGGGTTAAGGATACAAAT
>Ga0228711_1003272_pt1 | contig 25149 bp, 8 predicted proteins | sample MedpolnodulmetaG_2_FD_177996 | JGI IMG/M metagenome (GOLD analysis project Ga0228711, IMG submission 177996) | Root nodule microbial communities from Medicago polymorpha collected in Santa Monica, California, United States - brown nodules | ecosystem: Host-associated > Plants > Roots > Nodule... | reverse complement strand
CACCAAAAAAAATACTTTTTTTTTGTTTCCTAAAAAAAAAGTATTTTTTTTGGTGTTATTCTAAAAGTATTTAAAACAATCATGTACGCAATGAGCCTAAAAATGCGCCTAAAACAATAAAAAAAAAAAATGTTTCGGAAGAACATAATAATTTTCTCCATGGTCAATAAACACTGCTTTTACTTTTTCATATAGATGATGACTCGTATCCTCAAAAATAAATTAATAATACGTTTGTATAATTAAATCTATGTGCAGACTTTCAGATTTGAATATATAATGGAAAGGTCTGGCATTAATTTTTTATTTTTGTACAGGAAAGTCTAAATCAGATCATTAGTTGGTCCTTAAAAATAAATTTAACTCAATTGATAACTAAGAGATATATTATTTACAAAGTTTGGAGTTCAAACTTCAGATTTTCTACTTCTCCACTCCACACATAAAATATATAAATCTAGCCACAAGTCAACTTGACAAAATAAATTTAGATCAACTTGACAAAAATCTAGCCACACAAAGTTCTCACGCCAGCAAAAGAATTTGAACCCACATTTTTCCAGGATATGAGTCAACTTTTACAAATTACTTCATAAACACTTAATATTATTAACTTCGATATATTTTGGTTACTTTAAAAATAATAAATAAATGTTTTAAATTTTCATCATGATAAATATATTTATCGATTTTTTAATTTCAATATTTTTTTTATCAAATGTTTCTATGTTCAATTTCCAAGTTCTACATTTTTTTTAGAATAGTGTTGAGGATATTTGGATTTGGGATATCGATGGCGACAATATGTTTTCAGTTAAAAAGTTTATAACTTGATATCAAAATTTGAAGCAATTGTTGATTCCTCTCTATTTAAAGTTACTTGGAATAAGTTATTTCTATTGAAGATATCGGTGTTTGCTCCAATTAAAGATAATTTAATTCAAATTGAAATTCAAAGTTTATTATCTCCTTCATGTGTGGATGTAACTTTGAACAAAACATCTAAACATTTATTAATTCTTTGACGGTCTTGTCTTTGCAAAACTTTCGATGGATGCTTTATCTTGGTTGGGATTTAGATGTGCAATGACAAATAATTGTTTAGATCATGTCGTTCAATTCACATATTTGGTTTCTCATGGAAATGAATACTTTACGCAATTTGGTTGGCATGTGTATGCTCAATATGAAACCATCATAGTTACTTGGTGTTTGGTCAACGTGATTGTTTAACTTGTTCCTTTTTGAATTTAGTAAAATTGTTGAAATAGTCATGGATGAAATCCAAAAATAGAGTTTTCTCATGGAAAGAATAGTTATGAATAATAACTTTTTCTACAACTTGATTTTAGTTGTAATTTTTGGTTTGGTGTCACCGATTATTTTGCGTGGTCACACGTACATTCATTCTCTAAAATAATGAGTTTTCGGTTTTTATTTGACCGATCCAAGTGAAGCAGGTTCCGTATTACGTACATGAAGAATAATATGTGAATGTCTTTTGAATTTAATAACGTTTGAGTTGGTTGATTATAGACCAACATCTTTGAATAGTTCTTGCGCTTGCATGTGAGGGAGAAGACAATATGGATTTTATTTCAACTCCTTTCAAAATCAGCTCAACCTAGATGGAAATAAGTCAACACTTAAATTCATTTTCCAATTTACTATAATCACTATATTAAATATAAATACCAATTAGAGCTATGTAAGTGTGGAAGATAACTGCTATGTGGTATCCGCATAAAATCATATTTATATAGAGAATTGAATCCTTTAAAAAAAGTAAAGAGAACTTGAATATTTGTGTGAGACATTCCAAGTATTTGATTAATGTCAATAGTCTAAAACTTTGAAGAAGAAGAATATACGAATTTATATGTCGTGTTTCCTCTAAAAAAAGAAGAACAATATACGAATTTGGTTTGAGATTTGGACACTTTTAGAGTTTATTTGTCACTCATATTTTGTTTCTTTTAGTATTTAATTTTAATTTAAACAAAAGTCAATGTTGGAAGAGTTTAATTTGTATATACAGTCAATGTTACATGTATATTAAATGATATATTGTCATGTCAATTAATAAAGTATAACAAAAATGTGTTTGTAACTCATTAAATGATCTAATAATATATTAGATGTATGTGTAAAAATTTGTTATATCATTTGATGCATGTATAACAAAAATTCCACCAACAAAACATATCAATTAAAGTCATGTGGAAAATATTAGTTGGCTTTCAACCTCGTTTATTTTTGCCACATTTACAAAAAATAGGTGAAAATTGGGGTTATGGGTAATAAATTGCAAAGGAGAAAAACTAAGAGGAAGAAATAGCTAACGAAAATAGATGATTTAGAGCGTACAATCACGATACTTGAAGTCCAGATCCATAAAATTTTAGTGGTGTAGGCAACATAATTTGTACCACTAAATATAAATATATATTATAAGGCAAATTCTATGGTACATCTAAAAAATTGAGTGTACCAGTACACCAAATCGTTAAACTAATGATTAAATGAGTTTTTTTTTTTGAAGAAAAATATTTTCCATCCTTGACAATTATAAAAATTAAATCTTATTTATCAAAAATATCGACAAAATAAAATTTAATTTTTTTGAATTTTTATCATTCATAACAAAGAATATTGATTATTTTTTTATGAAAAATTTTTTTTATGAAAAAATATTAAAAATTTAATATGATTCTTATAAACATTGACAAATAGCTCTTTTTTTCATAAAATGATCATTAATTTATCAATTTATAAAACAAGAGTACCGGTATACCTCAATTTGTGAGGTGAAACGTAGAAGTCCCCATATTATAATTGTTCTATCCGATTTTACATATTGTATGAATATTAAATTATTTTTGGCTTAATTGCAGTTTTAGTCCCCTTATTTTCATTATTTTGCAAAATTGGTCCCCCCCTATTTTAAAATTCGACAATTTTGGTCCCTCAATCTTAAAATTTGTCTAAAATACGGTGATATAACATGTTTTAAATGAAGTTTTCAAGGAAATTTTCTTACGATTTCATCGATGTTGTTATTTTCTCATCTTCAGGTCATATACCACAACATTTAAAATGTATCACATCACCTTTTTTTTTGTTTAGAAAAATGATGGAGGGACCAAAACTGTCAAATTTGAAAATAGGGGGACCAATTTCACACAAAGATATAAATAGGGGACTAAAACTGCAATTAAGCCATTATTTTTTCATTTTCAATGTTAATAAAAGTATCACTTTTAATATATGTAATCAAACAACCGTCTAATCATTCATCTTTCGAATGATTTTACGTCTGATTCCTTGTAATATTCATAACACAAAAAGACACAAAGGCTAGAGATAAACTTTTAATGTATTAAATAGCATTTTTTTTAAGGTGTTATGTTTTTTAATGTTGATTGACTTCAATTTGTTAAAACAATTCGTTCAGACAAGATGTGGTATACACTGTTCTAGCATGTAGTACGACATCTTGAGCTAAGGTGGTGTACCATTTTTCGCATTCTTTGGAGTAATGCTTGTCACATATATTGCAAAAACTTTTGTCATATTACTTGTGCTCCAAAAAGCGTGTGTTTCTAGAAGTATTTCTCTGTCGGTTTAAGTTCGTGTGGTTGAAGTTATTTTCAAAATAGATTTGAACACATATATTTTATGCTTCTAGAAGATTGTTGTTGAAAATATAATTATGGACAACTGAATTATTTAGCCCATTGAAGAAAAATGTTATGCAAAACAATGATTGTTGTTGAAAATATAATTATGGACAATTGAATTGTTTAGCCTATCGAAGAAAAAGGCCATGCAGAACAATGACTATATAAGGAGATTCAAACCTAGCTTCTACTTACGAAATCAACATCGAAGAATTGAGTCATTAGGGTTCGTGTTTTGAGTTGTTGTGTTTTACTTTGTATACCTCTCTATGCGCCACCATTGATAATCAACGCCTTAGAGATGATTTGTTTTATTTAAGTTGCAACTTATGTTTTGTATATCACTCTAGTGCATCTAGCAAGAGTTAGGTTTGTGCATTAGAGTTGTTCTCCTACTTTGTTGCAACTGTGATTGAGTGTGATTGAGTCAATAACTGGGGATAATGATTGAGAGAAAGTGAGAGGAGTTTCTTATATTTAGGGGTAGTCCTAGATAGAAATACACAGGTAGTATTAGGTGAAGAGGCGGTGAACAGTGTTTGTTCACATAAGACTAAAAGATGATACTATTGAAAGTGGGATTATCTTTTTTGGGTGGATATCCCCTAAATGTAGGTGACGTTACACCGAATTGGATTATCAAATCTCTTATGTTCTTCGTTATCGTACTTTACTTTATTTTTATTTGTTTACAATTCTCGTACACATTGTCCATACATTATGTAGAAAATCTATCCTACAAGAACATGAATTTCAGAAGAAAATGCATTAAGTAGTATATTTGGCTATGTAGTGTGGGCCTTAATCAAATTTTATCCTCCTCAATTTGCTTTAATTTCATTTTTACCAAAACTGCCTTTGCACCAATCCATCCATCTTCTTATTATAAAAGCTTATAAGGTTAAGCTTTTGCACCCTAATCATAAGCTTGATTTCTCTCTTAAACATCTTTACCTAGCTTCCTTATCAAGTTATATCTGCATTTAATGAGGTATATCATGAGTGCATTTAATGCACATCTTGAAAATTGATAGAACTAATTGTGATATATGAAGCTTGAAACACTTCCCTATTTCTAACCTAATCCCCTATTTCTAGGCTTAATTTTAATTAAGTTACAATTTGTCCTATTATCGATGCCAATTTATTTGAGGTGCATTGTAAACGGAAAAAACTAATTCAATCTATTTTGAAGGAGCTCAACCGATACCTTAGTGGTGCTGGAAACCTATTGCACACATGTGAAATAAGTCTTGCCTGTGTACCACATCTAAAACATCTATACTCTTTCATCCATAAACACAACAATTTTAATTCTACTATTTCAACTCGATTTTGATTTTTAGTTTATGAGCGCAGCAATCCATCTATTTCCTTGAAAGATCATACGGTTGTAACGAATCGATGAGAAAAAGCGTGATTCGGGGGAGACGTGTGGGGTATCCTTTTAGATGAACGGCTGAGATTGAAAGAAAGCACCGGCTCAAAAGAAACACAAAAAGAGGGTTTGCGTTGTTGCTAGGCTGAAGTCTCTGCTGTGAGTCAAAGAAAGGAATAACAGTTGGGGGTACAAGGGACATTATCAAAGTGTGTTAGTTACTTAAGAGTGTGCATTTCCTTCTTCTGAATTTTTGATCGTATCATCTCTCTTCTCTTCTCTTCTGCGAATATATCTTTTCCTTTTTTTGGTAACCTTCTCCTTCCTTGTTCCTCCATTAATCAACAAGGTTTTGTACATGCATTTCTCCACTTTTTTTTATTTATCGTTGGATCATGGAATTCATCTCTATTTTTGCCATACATACACGTACCCTTTATTTATGTCATGCATTTTCAATTCTCACGTACCCTTTATTTTATTTTATTTTAAGAACACTGTTAATGATTCTAAAATAGAAATAATTGGGATTCAAGTTTTCACCTGTTGAATACATTCATCCATCCTAAGATAAAATTTAGGTTAATTAAGTTTTTAGTCTCTATAAATATTCAGAGTTTTGTTTTTAGTCCCTACAACATAAAATCACACCTTTTAGTCCATGTGACATTTTCCTTAAGCATTCTAGGGACCATAAATGTTGATGAAAATTGTTACAGGGACTAAAAATGTTGATGGAAAATTTTATAAGGTCTAGAAAATGTGATTTTATTTTGTAGGAACTAAAAACAAAACTGTGAATATTTATAGGGACTAAAAACTTAATTAACCCTAAAATTTATTATTTAAGTTTTTTAACAAGTGTTCGTTTCCCTTATTTTAATATTATTATTATTTGGCATTCTTTTATTGCAAACCCTCCTATTTGGTTTATATAAAACTGAATTGATTAATTTGGATGAACAGGTTAATATGGGGAACAAACTGCATGGGATAGTGCTCTGTTTGTTGGTGTTGATTTCTGCAGTATCCTCAGCAGCAGTATCCAATGATGGATTGCGAAGGATTGGACTCAAAAAGATTAAATTGGACCGTAACAACAAGCTTGCTGCTGCTGCTACTGCTGCAGGAGGAAGGAGAACCAAAGATACTGAGTCATTGCAATCTTCCATTAGAAAGTATAATGCACAAATCAACCTTGCTAACAATGATCAACAAACTGATATTGTTGCTTTAAAGAATTACTTGGATGCTCAGTACTATGGTGAAATATCCATTGGTACTTCTCCTCAGAAGTTCACTGTCATTTTCGATACTGGCAGCTCTAATTTGTGGGTTCCATCCTCTAAATGTACTTTCTCGGTAAGCTTTCATATGCTCCTCTATCGTGTCTTATTATGAACTATGAAGTACCAGCACAGACACAATACTAACACAATTAATAATTTGATAAAATTAATTTATTGAATGTAATCACTCGTGTCGGACACAGTCACAGACTCATGTTCGACCCCAAGCACACATTCTATCAGAAGTGTCATTATTTTAGAGCTTATGGATGTGTTTATGGTATTTTCTTCGTCATTTCTATTATTTATTCAATTCATTTTACATTTTGGTGCAGGTTGCATGCTACTTCCATGCCAAGTACAAGTCCACCAAATCAAGTACATATAGGAAAAATGGTTTGTCTCCCTCATCTTATCAATTACCAAGCCGATTCTCTGATGTATTTGTCTTACTGTGTAGTGTTCTTTTTGTTTCTCAGAGTAGTTTGAAGTCTACATTTGTTGTGTTCTGTGGTGTTTGAATAGGAAGAAGCATGTATTCCTTTCCTAAAAATTGAAACAGGGTGAAGTCTTAACAGTTAACATCAAATGCTTTTACAATTAGTTTGGAATTATACCATTCAACCTTTGGTTATTGGCAATTCCTAGTTTTTGACATATTGTAATTTGTTTTGGCATATCTCTACTTATATAAACCCGTGTTTGTTCTGATGTTCTTCTAGTTTCGGTTCACTTGATATTTTGCATCTATCAGGAATGCTGTTTTTGTTTATAGTATAAGATTTTTCTTGGCTTCTTGCTGTTAACTAGGGACTGCTGCTGCAATTCAATATGGTACTGGAGCAATTTCTGGTTTCTTCAGCTATGACAATGTCAAAGTGGGTGACATAGTTGTAAAGAACCAGGTAATGCTGATCATTGGTGTCTTTTATGTCAATAAAGGAAGGTGCAACTTTATATCTTTCATGGTATGTTTGGTTATTAATCCACATAGCACCTTTTTACTATCAGGAGTTTATTGAAGCAACTAAGGAGCCCGGTGTTACCTTTTTGGTGGCCAAGTTTGATGGTATATTGGGACTTGGATTTCAAGAGATATCAGTTGGAAATGCTGTTCCAGTGTGGTATGTTTACTTTTAATTTTTGGTTCATCATTTTGTTACAGTTTTATTAAATGACTGCTTTGCCAATGCTTGGTAAGGTTCATTGTAGACTCACTCAGTGGATGTGACCCTTCCTTAGACCTGTTCAGAGTGGGAGCCTTACAGCTCCAAGCTTCCCTTTTTTGTTAAAAGTTTATTGAATCCCCATGTCATTATCAGATTTTACGTGTCACAGGTATAATATGGTTGAACAAGGTCTTATCCAGGAACCAGTATTTTCATTTTGGCTCAACCGTAAACCAGAGGAAGAGGAAGGGGGTGAGATTGTTTTCGGTGGTGTTGATCCTGCTCACTACAAGGGAAATCACACTTACGTGCCTGTGACAAGAAAAGGATATTGGCAGGTTAATCAATAATCAGTAAATACAATTTTTTTCCATACTTGTATTGATCTTTTTTAACCTTTTTCTCTCATTTTTTTTTTCCAGTTTGATATGGGAGATGTAACTATTGATGGTAAATCCACTGGTATGTGTAGATTACTGTCAGAAGAAATACCAATTTATTTTCCTAGCAGAGATTTTATAAATTGGTCTTAGCTTTAATTTCATTGGTTTGACGTGCTTTTATTGTCATTCAGGATATTGCGCTGATGGCTGTTCAGCAATTGCTGATTCGGGGACATCTTTGTTGGCAGGTCCAACGGTATGAATAAATGTCTGTAGACATAGATTTAGATATAGCTTTTTCTTTTATCGACAGTGGAATATGATAGATTGTTAGATTTGCCAATGATAGAAATTGCAAACCAATCGTCACCTGGGATAGTGATTACTTCTTCCTTTCTATTTCTTTTCGACCTGTTTTCAGTTTTAACATTTATACTATAACTATAATATGCAGCACAATATTGTCTCGTTGATGAGACAGTGTCACATAGTTGGGGCCTTTAGAGATTGAAAACTTTTATTGTATGGTTTACATTTCCAACTGAAAAAAGGTCTTGACTAATGCTTTTGACTAGCTTGTTTCTATGACCATGTGGTTTATTATTGTAGACTGTAATTACCATGATAAATCATGCAATTGGAGCATCAGGAGTTGTAAGCAAAGAGTGCAAGACCATTGTTGCGGAGTATGGACAAACAATATTGAACTTACTCTTAGCTGAAGTGAGTACCATTTGTAATTTGTTCTGGCATATCTTGGTTGATTAGATTGTTACCTATGGTCATGAGTGGTATGTTAGAAGAAAGGTTCTTTTAGAATGGATTTTCTTATGCTTTTCCTTTACTCCTTTAGGCACAGCCAAAGAAGATCTGTTCCGAAATTGGATTATGCACTTTTGATGGCATTCGTGGTGTTGAGTAAGGCCCAATTATATTTTTATATCCTTTGAATCTTTGGTCATCGAATTCAAATATTATAATGCTTTTGTACAATTTCACTGTGATTAACATTGTACCCGTCTTCCAATTTTTCCACTTAGTTTGGTTATTGAGAGTGTAGTGGACGGGAATGAAAGGAAATCATCTAGTGGTCTTCATGGTGCTTCTTGTTCTGCTTGTGAGATGGCAGTTGTTTGGATGCAGAACCAGCTGAGGCAGAATAAGACCCAAGATCAGATACTAACCTATATCAATAATGTGAGTTAGTTGTCTTAGTCTTGCTATTTGAGTTTCCTGTTTCATCTCTTGATTCTGAGCTTCAGGATGATGTTGCAGCTTTGTGATAAAATGCCTAGCCCAATGGGAGAATCATCTGTTGACTGTGAGAATATCTCTTCGTTGCCTGTAATTTCCTTCACAATTGGTGGAAGAACTTTCGACCTTGCCCCAGAGGAGGTATGACATCCCCATATCTGATTGATTGCTTTTGCAATGACTAGTCACTGATTATTTTATGCTATGAAAATAAGGTAAGTTCATGTGAGCCGATAAAAATTATTATTCTGGAGATTGGAGAACTGGGTATTTTTGAAGAAAAATCAAAACAGACTTGAAGAAAAAGCTAATTACCACTAGCTGGAAAAAGCTTTAGGTGCCTCATATCCCCTTTAGGTGCTTATTCATAGGGTAATGCAAATTTCACCTAATTGTTAAGTTATTTAAGTGGTTAAAATCAGATTTGTATTTGGTTAAATGTGATTATGTGAGCCTGCCTTTCCTATTGGTTAAACGTGCTTGAAAAGTGGAAGAAGCATAGTGCGACCACATGTGTGTGAACTCTATGATTTCCAGGCTCTATAAACCACATCTAAAAAGCATAGGGACATTGATTAAATCAAACGTAGCGTGGATCCAAACATGATTACGCATCTATAAACCACATCTAAAAATCATAGGGACACAAATCAAATCAAATATAGCATGTTTCCAAACATGCTACTTATCTAAAACAGTTTAAACTACTGTTTTTGTTTTTCAAATTTTTCTTGATGGAATAATCTTATGCGGTAGCAATGTACAATTTGCAGTTGTATACTTTTATGTATCAATTATGTCCTGTTTCATGCTCTCTATTGCCAATTTACCATCAACTCAGTCCTCATTCAATTTTCTGTTTAATTTATCCAGTACATACTCAAGGTCGGCGAAGGTCCTGCGGCTCAGTGCATTAGCGGCTTTGTTGCTATAGATGTTCCTCCTCCACGTGGTCCTATCTGGTACATTAAATATCTTTCATTATTGACATTTACCTGCATAATTGAGCTTTTCTTACTCCTCTCATGACCCTTTCAGTAGATACATGCCACCTTTTCATGTTCCTTAAATACAACACTTCAATTTTACCCATAATTCTCTTTCTTAGCATTCAAATTTTTTCGCTGAAATATTATTTTTTATTAAACAGAATATAGGGACAAGTCATATAAGTCCACATATCATGTTGCTTGCCTCTATTTCACTCTTCGTTGTACTTGGATCGTGATGTGTCTGAATTCTGATTTGATTCTCATTTATAAGCTAATTGCACCTACCTAAATGCAGGATCCTTGGAGATATCTTCATGGGCCGTTACCACACAGTCTTTGATTTTGGAAAATCAAGAGTCGGATTTGCTGAAGCAGCTTAGAAAATGCTCTTGTCCGAAATACCACTCTTATTTTCCATCTATCTGTGTATGCTGGCAATCATAATATACCCTAAACTATGTATATATACTAATTGAGAGTTTGTCCTTCTCACTTGTAACGACGAATTTGCTTAACAGATTTATGTGGGACTATGGTTATATTGGATCCACAGATTAAGTATGTTAGTATGGTGTTGCCAAGTAACAAATAAGGACTTAATCTAAAACCGGTTGATTGTATTTCTGTTTTTTCCGTGAGTGTTAATGCTCCTTGCATTTTACTCTACGTGGATATTGTGGATAATATTTGCCGTTTCAAAAGAAAAAAAAGGACTTAATTTAAAATATAATAAAAATGGAACTTATTATTTACTATGTAGACCGGTAAAACCCTTCAAAAAAAAAGGTAGATCAGTAAAAAAAATCTATATGTTAATTTTTTTTGTTGGAGATTGTTTTTAAAATTTGTTTTTATTTTAATCGCTAAAAATGAGATAATAGATTATTGAAATCAACAATTTTGTGAAATTGATTATCTAAATTAACAATTGTGTGTGTGAATATTTTGAAAATAATACAAATGTTAAAGGAATTATTTTTATTATTTTAAAAAAATGAATCCCTAGTTAGCAGTTAATTTTCCGTAGTTACAATGATTAATTTTAATTTTTGGTAGATACACAAGATGACAATAGCCACTTGAAAATTCACACAACAAGTAGGGATCTTTGAACCCGACCAGGGCTTTAAGCCTAACAAGTGGTGGCAATTGTTGTCGACAACATTGTATATTTCTTTTACTTAACATTTTATATTTTTTTATTAGTAAGTTAAAATGAAAATTTATTTTAAAAATAATGTATTTCACTAAATAAATCGGAACGAAGTAAATATTGATCTCACAAATAATTGCCAACATTTACCATTAAAAAAATATCGCATCCTAAATATAAGACTCTCTTATTTATTTTTTCTTACCCTTTTTTCATAAGACCATTCAAAATTTCAACAACATAAATATTTCTTAACTAACATAACTGTAATTATGTTGCATTTTTCTTTTGCAACTTGAAAATAACATCAATTTTTACTAAATTTAATGCATGAACTAACTATCTTATTTTTTGTAATTTACTAAGGATCGTATATTTAGGATAGCTGCAATATGAAATTTTTTTGAGCGACAATGCAATATGAAATTGAAATTTAATTTCAATTGGTAAATTGATTGTGTCTTGTTGCTACATGTGGTTCTTAAAAACGACAGACATGACAAGTGGAAAATATGGAATGCATCTGTGGAGCATTCAACTCGTGTTTTCCTTTTTACCATACCAGGTGTCTTCAACTTTGTTGTACTAGTAAGTTCGAGAGAAAATGGATGCTTTGTAAGGGCACCTTGTCTGTCACATTTTGATCGGGTAAATTAGCGTCAAGTTATTATTAATAAAATACATTTTAATGTGTTAAATTACTTTAACTTCACTCTAAAAAATCAGTGAGAGTTACTTACCCCCACTCACCCACCACCATTTCTAAAACCAGATATTGTTGGGATGCATCGCTTTGGACAGACGAAATTCATCATGTTTTATCTGCATTTGGACGAAATTGGAGTTTTAGAAATTATTGATCAATGAACTTGGCTTATCCAGTGTCAAGATGACTCAATTCAGTTTTATTAACATTATTTTGTTTTTCACTTTAATTAACGGATGGGGACTAAGTTGACAGACGGAATCATATTTAAAGGACAAAAATGTAAAGATTAACTGATATTGAACCAAAATTAAACCAAAAAATTAATTAAGAGGCAAAGTGTTCAATTAAACTTTTTTTAAAAAAAATAGTCTAATGATAAGAATCACATATCTTCAGTGTAAAGAAATGAGAATTGCGTGTTTGAACATGTGCATGATACATCGAATATTCCTACAATTTTCAATTGACCTCTGCTTACAACAAGATGGCTCAATTCAATTTTATTAGGTAACTAAAAGTAGTTTATGAGTTTATTTTTTAATTGAATTAATGTAAGGTTTAATTGGTTATTATCGGTATTCTCCCATGCATGTCTTTGACATCAGCATGGTTCAGTCAAGTCAATCCTCGAGTCAGTCGAATGCAACCCAAGTGAGAGTTTAGGCAATTTATTTTATTTTAGAGACCAAATATTTCTGTTTCTGATTGAATCAAATAAAAACAATATATGTTTTGATACGCCAAAAACAGCTTCTCCACCAAATTTATAATTTGTTTCATCTTGCAAGGTCAACTTTTTATTAAGCATCACTTCGGGGAATGAAAGGATAAGATTTTCTCTGATGCTTGTTTATTTGATGAGTGGAAACTAATATAATTAAGTGGAATCCACGACAAATTAAAATCTCCTTATTAACTTTGTTAAAAAAAGAAATCTCCTTATTAAGTTAGGAAAAGCATATGATTGTCAAAAAAAAGTTAGGAAAAGCATATAAGATCTTATCATTGTTCTACCAGTGCATGTTAAAATGGAAAAAGATATACAATAGTGGCTATTGCTTTGCTCTTATGCTATTGCAACTAATTGTTGGGTCCATCAATTTACACTGTTCAGTTATCTCTAACAAATTGTCATTAATTAGTTGGGTATCCATCTAATTATACATTTTATTGTATATAAATTATCCACTTGAGAATTAATACACGTCAGAAACCATTCAAGCAGTTCACAATCACTAAAATGAGAGGTTCTAATGTGCTCCATTTATACATCACCACCCACTAAGAAGATATATTTCGTTGAAACTCTTTAAATTAATATTCGGTAAATTAATAAATTCTCTAAGATAATAAATTTGTTCGGTCCCGATTTGGGTCAATGTAAAAAATTGAAAAACTCGATAAAATAATAAGATAATAATTTTTCGGGAGATCCCTTTATAATTTTCGGTCCCAAGAAAATCATAAATTAATAATTCATAGAAACTGAAAAAAATATATTACACTCTATTGAAATATGATTCAATAGTTGTCTGTTTTCCTTCAAAGTTCAAGTCTGTTTGGAGCTCATCTCTAACTTTTCTTATTGCATCCAATAGCTCAAGTGTCGTTGTACTTTTATATTGTATTTTTTCAATGCATATGAACACAGTAGTTACTAATTTACGTTGAGTCTCAAGGTTCGCTGCAACGTAATTCTAAGAGGCATAGACTAATTTGCCTTTTTGTTTGGTATGTACTGTATAATTACTTAAAAACTCTTTAAATTAATAATTATGAATTTATCGATAAATTAATAACTCTCTAAATTAATAAATTTCTTCGGTCCTGACATTATTAATTTATAGAGTTTCTACCGTAGTATTCTTGCTAATTGAATATTTTATTTTGCAAGCAATATTAGAGAAGAATATATAACTGAGGCAGCTTATCAGCCCCCATTCTGCCGCGTGCTCTCTCTAGAACAGTCATCACATACTATTATTAGTTACATTGCTTTTAAATTGATAGTTACTTCCAAACCCAGATAAAGGGATTATGGTTTAATTAAATGACCCCCTTACATCACAAATAAAGCTAATAACAATAACAATAGTAATGGTGATAAACTTGCTTTAGTACCCTTAAAAAAAAATTGCTTTAGTGAAAAAATTATGATAAAATTGCTCACACAGTACCTGGAGTGTACGTAAACGGTAAAAGTGCCTGCATGGTTTGGAATACGCGTACATGTAGAGTTGCTTATTAAGAGACTCCTTATGTTGAAAGCCTTTGTGACAATTTGGTCCGGCATATGTTTTGTTGATGTGGTGGGTTTCAATGGCAGTACAAGTTTTATGTGGATGAACCTAGTTTAAGGAGGGCATACATAGATGAATTAATGAACTCATATTTGAAAGAGAAATTGTTGATGTTAAATATAAGTTATAACATTGAATGAAAAATTCAAGTTAAGAAACATACAAGATGACACAAATACTTATTTTGAGTATAGATGTGTGATCAAATTCTTTTTCTTATGACTTTGCTCTTAATCCAGGGTGATGTCCGAATTTCAACCATGTCCCAACATAATTAACATGTCAATTATCCAAACTAAACAAAAGGAGTAATTATAGCTAAAATGGGGTTATGTAGTCTCTCTTAATTTTGTACTATCAATTTTAGCCCCTTCCCACGGGCATGTTTTAAATAACTTTTTTTATGAGATGTCGTTAACAAGACCTTAAAATATCATTAACTTAATAACTTACGTATTTAATCTTTAATTTAACAATTTAATGTTTAATTACAGATAAATTGTTAAAAATTAAAGATTAAATAGTCAAATTATTAAATTAATATTATTTTAAGATCTTAACAATGACATATAAAAATTAGGGTTAAATAAGTTTTTCATCCCTATAAATATAACAAATTTTGATTTTAATCCCTATAAAATTAAACTGAATGTTTTCATCCTCACAAAAAAATTTATTTTGTTTTTGGTCCTTAATGGATATAATTTTAACGTGTTTTTGACATTTTTTTTGAACATAATATGAATATATAAATGTCGAATATAATAAACGGACATAACATGGATACAATTTGAACATAAAAGAGTTATAATTTTGCCATTTATATGAACATAAAATGGATACAATCATACAAAAAGCATTGAACACAAGTAATTCTGAATAAAGACTGAATAATATTAATAATAAAGAGAGTATCAACTACTGATTCATATATTACAATAGGTTCATCATGGCTCAATCAAACTAAGAGTTTAGCTACTCATAACTAAACAATCATAAGCATAAACAAGAGTAAACATACATAATTCCGGACCAACTATGAGTTGGTATGAGATTCAGGGCTTGTTCTTCGGTCTCCTGGTGTCTTCTATGCTCAAAATCGCAATAATAATCGGTGCCTAATCCTTGGCTGCAGCTAGCTTTATATAGAAAGAATTTTAGGGTTTCAGAAAAGCCTACCATCGTGCCATGTTACGATCCAATCGTGGCACGATCACTTCATTAATCCAATCGTTCAAATATCGTGCCACGATCTACTTTCAACGTGGCACGATTTTTCACTCTTAGAAATTTTTCATCTTCTAATCAGTTTCTTCTCTTTGAGCTCTTGTTCCTGTTTTGGTCTGATTTCACCATGAACTACAAGCAGTTGACTCTCTAAATGCCATAAAAACGACATAAACATGACTAAAAACTAGTGTTGATGCACAGTCATCAGATAACATCAAATTTTAAAGAAAAATTTGTAGGGATTAAAATGAAATAATGTATATTTATAGAGACTAAAAATTTATTTAACCTTTTTTTAATACCAAATTATAGCATTTTTGTAGAGTTTACTTAGTGATGCGTATTTGAAGTTAAAGTTTTATCTCACTAACGAAATCATTTAAAAACGGGAATAAAATTTTTAAAAAAAACAAAATCCAATTTTTGGTATGATACATTTTTTAAATGTTAAAAGTGATAATTGACCCCAAAGGATTGAAAGTTAAAATAGTTGAGCTAGCAAGCATGATTGACGTATATCAAGTGGGTTCGAGCCTCAACTAGTTTCCTTGATACAAAGGCAAATGTACTTTTCTTTATAACTAAAATTATTGTGGACTATTAACTAGTTTTGTCAACTAGGACCTAAATAAAACATTTATCAATAATCAAACACATCTTATATTTGGTTTGGAAGTATAACTTTTGCGTATATTTTGGTTTCGATATTATCTACAGCATATTCCTCTCAATTTAGTTCAGCCATTCAAAAATGAATTTGAGATGCAACTCTTCATTGTGTTGCTTATCCTAAGTAGAGGAAGGGAACAGGAGGCATATAATGACAGCTCTAGTATTAAAATGCTCCGGTGGGTAGTGCATGCAAAGGAATTTTCTGTTAAATTACTAACCAAACTTTATAATTTCCACATGTCCGGACAAATCCACACGAAGGAGAAGCAAAAAGTTAACAGTTGTAAGGTTATATGCACCATTGATCATTTAATTTAAAATGCACCACAGAAAAATTTTAAAGTAAATATACCTTAGTTTGCTCACATTTTACTTTGAGGAATGCTTTTCCTATTTTAAATTCAAAATCAATTTGTCCTCGTGAACTTATCTTAGTTGGTATAGACAATGTATAATATATGCAAGGTTCGGGTTCGAACCCCGGCCACCACAAAAAAAAATCAAAATCAATTTCTCTTGCTTAAAGAGGTTTCATTCAGTACTATGAACCGAAATCGTCAATTTTTTTTTATTTAAAAAAAATTGAAGTATTTTCGTGCGCAATTGCAAAGACTAATCCTCGTGCACAATTACAAAGACATTTCGTTTAAAGTAATTGAGATCCATCTTCTAACATATATTTTTCATACACATGAGTGAGAAATCAAATTCCTCACAAAATAGTTAAAAGGACTCAAATAATAAAATATCTACTATATTTGCAACACCATGTTGGTGAAATCCTTTACTTAATTTGCACTATATATATAGATGCTCAATTGGGTAGGGACAAAACGAGAAGCAAACACAATTCCATATAAATCAAGTCTGAATCACTCCTATATTTAACTATAGAATGGATGAGGTTGCAATCAAGCCAACAATTGACATAATCGTGTGTGCTTCCACGAACAATACTACTAGTGCTAAAAACATTGATAATTCCCACCCAATCACCAAGCCATCACATTCACAGACACAACCATTCTTAACTAAGATCCATGCTGGCTACTTTTTCATTTGTGTTTCCTTTGGTGCTCAAGCTTTGCTATGGAAGAGTTTAAGTGAACATAACAATGAATCACAAACTCTTTGGCATGGATTTAATTTCATGCCTTCCGTTGCTTATCTATTACTTTGGTGTCTTGCAGTACTCATTGCTGCCACCTTGTCTTTTCTTTATATGCTCAAGTGCATCTTTCACTTTAATGCAGTGAAGGATGAGTTTGCACATCATATTGGAGTTAACTACATGTATACTCCTTGGATTTCATATCTTCTCATGCTTCAAGCATCACCACCTTGGATTGTTTCGAGAACTTGTTACTATGAGTTTCTTTGTCTAGCATTTTGTTTTGTAATATTTCTGCTTGATGTAAAACTTTTTGGACAATGGTTCACTACTGAAAAGAGGTTTCTGTCAGTAGTAGCAAACCCTGTCAACCTGGTTTCTGTTATAGGGAACTTGGTTGCTGCTCAAGTTATGACAGAAATCGGTTGGAACGAGATTGCAATTTCAATGTATTCATTAGGAATGGTACATTATTTGATTCTATTTGTGACGCTATATCAGCGTCTAACAAGTAGTAATCAGTTTCCTGTAGTGCTAAGGCCAGCTTATTTCTTGTTTTTTGCTGCACCAAGCATGGCAAGTCTTGCTTGGAAATCCATCTCAGGTGCTTTTCTCATCTCATCAAAGATGCTGTTCTTTCTCTCTTTGTTCCTTTTTATTTCTCAGGTAGGTTCAAAATTCCCCTCATATATATTTAGTTTGTTATTTTAATCATCCATTTCATTTTAATGATCAAGTCTTATATAATGCAGGCTTGCAGACCAGCACTGTTCAAGAAAACTATGAAAAGGTTAAACGTTACATGGTGGATTTACTCATTCCCTTTAACATTCCTTGGTTTAGCTTGCGCAGAATATGCTCATGAGGTGAAAAGCAGTATGGCCTCTGCTTTAATGCTGGTGATATGTATTGTGTCTGTGCTGGTTTTTGTCTTTTTGATGCTAACCACTGTGCTCAAAGTTGAGAAGCTGCTGCATAAAAAAGCTCCTAGTAAATGAATTATGATGTCTCTAATCCAAAAACTGGATAGTTATATAATGAAATGGATGCAGAGCTGGCCTAATTCCTTTCTTTCCATCGGAAGGAAGCAAATGAAAGTAGACCAATTTGTCTGAATATACTTTACCCTTTATTCTTCTTTCCATATTGTCTTCACGAAGTATGTATGATTTGGATAAAAAAGACTATTGGAAAATTATAAACGGTAGTATCAAATAAACAAAGACAAGCAAAAGTGTATAAGCACATGAGTTGAGTATAATTGGTTTGGATAATATAATCGGTGCAGAAAATCCAACAAGAAAACACACACTTTAATGGTATTTGCAACTTGTCAAACCTATATCAAACTAAAAAAACAATGTTTGCTAAAAAAGAAAAATAATAGCATAATTTATAGGTATCATATTGAGGAGGTTGGAATAATGCCTTGGGATAACTTGTATTCTGTCAACGGCCTTCTTAAAGTCGAATTAAAAATGTAACTAAGTGTAAACTTCAGAGAATCCAAATCCATGTCTAGCTACAAGTATCTCAAAGCTCAATGTGTACAATTGTGCCTAAGTGATGCGCGAAGTGTAAACTTGAATGGTTGAATGAAAATTGAGAAATTACACGGCTAACACACTCACGAAATTGAAACAGTTATGTGCAGATCACACGAGTCGTGACTACTTCCAAGTACGTATTTTGAATATTTTTTGGTAAAATAGACACGTGATCCATCCAATTTCAATTGAATTGTTCTGATACTGCAGCCCACCCATTGCACAAATGGTAAACGTATTAGCAAAATCATTAGTCTCAAAATAAATAAAGCTCCAAAGGAATGGTCAAGAGTGGATGTGGAACAATGAAAAGCAACAAGAATAAATTCTCCCAAAGATAAAACACCCCTAACCACTCTTTCTAGGTACTTTGTGGAATCTTAACTTGTGAAGCAGAAAAAGGAAAAGTTGCTTACTTATCTATACACTAAGAACAAACATAAATTGACACTAAATTTTTACCTCTATTTGACAGGACCAAATTAATTGAAACCGAACTCAAAATTGAAATCTGTTTTAGGAAGTTTAAAATGCTGAGTGCTATATGAGCAAGCTGCCATTGTATTGCATTTCCTGTGTTTGTTACTTTGTTATCATAACATATCTAATACTCCATCTACGAAGGTACTAGTTATTGGCGACAGTTTCTATCAAATTGCTCGTGTGACTTCTAATATTTACACTTTCCTATAGTACATTCTATTTCGGACTGGGTCAAGGCGCAATCTATTTAGGAATCACCGCCTAATCAAAGGAGCTACACCGTGTTTAGAAGGAGGATCATACCCAACAAGAAAAGAAACTAAAAAACACTAAGGGCCAAAGTAGCATCAAATTTCTTAGGGCCTAAGAAACAAACTAACAAACACCTGGGGGAACTGCAACAAGATAAACAGAGATTCAGAAAACCAACAATGTCATTCCGATTTTTGGTTTTCCTCATAAAACAACTTATCGTAGTGTTACAAAGTGTTGATTGATGCTGCTGCTTTTTTCTTTGTTCTGACTTTTGAGTATCAAATGACTCCTGAAAATTGTCTAAGCCATTAAAAATGTTCCCAGTTATGTTAAAGGTGATGCGACATTGATAACATTTCATACGGAACCTTAAACACGAGTTTTATACATCATAAACTGAATAGGCTACATCAAACAACTACTGATAGTACTAATAATCAGAAAAAAGATGATGGGATTGTGGGGGGTAATGAACAAAGGTTGAAGAAGAATATTCATTCATTGTGTGAGAAAAATAATCTAAGGTGTCACCGTTGTTTCTTGAAGAAGAAGTCAACGAGTTTTTTTCCCCACTGGAGTGAGTGCAGTATTGGGTTTTGATTCCATTACATTACTTCTAGTATTCACACCCTAGAAGAGGAGGTGTGGTGCGGATAGAAATGAACAACCCTCTTCTTTCTTTCTTCGGCCCTATTTGGCCCAACACGTTTTTTTTTTTTTAATTTTAAATTATCTACTATAATGGCTCGAACTAGTCTGTTGTGAATTCGATGAAAATCACACCAATAATAAACTTGATGTGTAGAGCAAGTGATAGTCAAGCAACCAAAACAAAGTGTATGGAAGTTATAAACACAAACAAAAGTAGAAAACAACGAGAGAAAAGAAAGAGAGAACACACGAAATTTGTTTACCTAGTTCGATCCAATACTGACCTAGTCTGGGGAGAGAGAAGTCATCCGTTCCACTATAATGATGAGTAACTTTACAAAAGAGATATCAATGGGTTACAAGAATAAGTCCCCCGCCAAATTCTACCCAAAACCCCAATCTTTTCCCGTGACCAAGAGACTCAATCCTAATAATGTTTCTCAAGGTGAATCAACCCAACCCTAGTGTTTGTTGCCAAGAGCAAACTCTATACAAACCCTAGTTTGATTTCTAAACCCTTGTTTCAGCCTCCTCCATCTCAAGGTTTACTCTGATACAAAGCCTATATTTATAGTAAAAGTATCCCTCATAAAATTGGAACAAATCCAGCCCAAAATACGTTATATTTTTATTTTTTGTTCCGCAACTTTGGCCACCGAATTTGCTCTTCGGCCACCGAAGAAACACGCATCAAAAGGGCTAAAAACTCAGTCAAATTCGACCACCAAGCCAGTTAATTCGGCCACCGATGTTGACAGCATCAGAACTCCAATTTCTTCAATTTTGAGTCACTTTCGCAACATAGTCCTTAGCTAATTTGGCTCAAATAATTGTTGCATTAATAAAATGACACATCTTAATCCCTCTTTTTGAATTCTCAATAACATGTCTCATATTGGTCTTTGCTCATCCTAAATGACCTATAGTAGGGGTTCTTTAATTTTTGTTATTTTTCATAATTTGAATTCTTCCATAGACTGCTCAAATTCTCAAATCATTTAGTACATCCATAAAAATTACGGACTTTATTTTGGCGAAGTCCCTTATACTGAGTAGTGTGTAAAGTTGTGTCAACTTTCAACATGGTACAACTACATCACACTTTGACAAAATGCATTTTTGGAGTAACCCAACTTGGTGGCTTTAACTTTACTGCGTCTCGTGTTGAAAGTTGAAATCCTAAGGGGTTGAATTTCGAAATTGAAAGTACAAGTCTTAATTATAGCTGGAAAGGGTGATCAGCCAAACACAAGAAGGCCAATTCTTGTTTTATATATGAATTTGTCAAAAAAAAATTCACTTCCGTTTTGGTTTGGTGTGGTTCCATCATCATGAATTGACTCTCACCTAAGCCTTAATTCCAATCCACAGTATTCTAATCTCTTCTAGCCACCACCTTTATCTAAGTCTTAATTAGTAAATAGGGCTTAACAAAAATAACAGAAATTTAAACTAACTACTGAATTTAATTAACTAGAAGTAATTAAATTGTATATACATGATGGTTTTTATCTGTTTATCCAATACCAACAAATCTAATACCATTAATATACATTCAACTCTGCCATTCAAGATGCAGTAGCTAATAGCAGAATTGAAATGCACAACTAAAATAAATTAGCAAACAAAAAGAAAGAGACAATGATCATGGCCTTGTCTAGTGTTGCATTGAATCCATTGTTGAGAAGGTTTTTGAAGATGTGAAGAGTTGATATTATGATCATTCCTGTCATGACTGAGTCAATGGTTGGCTGTTACAGTCAATTCAATACCTTCGCTTTTGATTTTGAGCAAGTGGATGTGCATGCTATTTGAATTCCACAGATTCAAGTTTTATGTGGCATGCAGATTCTTCTCCAACAGATGGAACAGACAACTAACTGGACATCCAAGCTGGAACAAAAGCATTTTTTAATTTGAGACAGAAAATAAATGTCTTTGCAATTGTGAACAAGTTTTATAACCTGGGAAAATTGTTTTAATTTCCTATAACATCATTCATTGTTGTCCATTAATTTCCTAGCAAGCTGTTCTAATTTCACATGACATGAACTCATTAGCTTCATTTTTTAATACTAAAAACATGTTATTTTATTGTGTGTATACAAATATTCCTACATTTGGTCCTTAGGTATCTAAGAAATTATTTGTTTAATACTCCCATAACTCTTCTACTAAAAAATAGAATAAAACTATAACATTACAAGTTGCACCCATCCTCCCTGTCACAATATTTAATCCATAGTATAGTATGTATATATAAACCTTTCCTCACTACACTAAACACAAAGCAAAACAAAACAAAACAAAATATACGTAAAATCATTTCATAATTTTCATGGCTTCCATGCACACCTCAACTTCTTCTTTTTCTTTCTTGTCTTCAAAAAGAGGAAATGTACATGCCTCAATCCATGTCCCAAGACCCAATTCTTCACTTCCTAAAAATAGGATACCCACTGCAAAGCTGGTTGAAGGGTTAACCTTCACAGACTCAGTTCCTTCATTATTGCTCCAAAAAAATGTCACCAATAGGACACATTTACACCATGATTTATCCAATTCTACAATCACTAACTCCACCACCATGCAACTCTATGCTATCTTAGATTCTGTATCTGACAGAATTGAAATGCACAAAAACATTGGCGAACAGCGTCAGAATTGGAACAACCTACTTCTAAACAACATTAACATGATTACACTCACTGCTACAACATTAACTGGTATTGCAGCCGCAACTGGTGCTGATGGTGCACAACTTTTGGCTCTGAAACTATCATCCACTCTTCTGTTTTCAGCAGCAACTGGTATGTTGCTTATCATGAACAAGATTCAGCCTTCGCAGCTCGCTGAGGAACAGCGCAATGCTACAAGATTGTTCAAACAGCTTTGGACTCAAATCCAAACCAAAATCAATCTTGGTAATCTTATTACTGAGGAAGATGTGGAATGTTCATTGGAGAAAGTGTTGGCACTTGACAAAGCTTATCCACTTCCTCTGTTAGGAGCTATGCTTGAAAAGTTTCCTGCAAAATATGAACCTTCTGTTTGGTGGCCTGCGAAAAGAAAAGAAGGAAATGCTGAAGAAAGCAGGAAGAAGAGGAAAAATAGTAATAATGGATGGAGTGAAGAATTAGAAATGGAAATGAGGGAAGTTATTGAAGTTGTAAAGAGTAAAGACATTGAAGATTATGAGAGACTTGGAAATATAGCATTGAAGATTAACAAGAGTATGGCAATAGCAGGTCCATTACTTACTGGAGTTGCAGCTATAGGTTCTGCATTTGTAGGAAACGACGACGGATTTTGGTCAGCTATGGTTCCTGTGATGGCAGGGTCAATGGCTTGTGCAATCAATGGTTTTGAGCATGGTGGACAAGTCGGTATGGTGTTTGAAATGTATAGAAACTGTGGTGGATTCTTTAAGATGTTGGGAGAGAGTATTGAAAGCACACTTGAGGAGAAAGATTTGGAAAAAAGAGAAAATGGTGAGATATTTGAAATGAAAATGGCATTGATGTTAGGAAGAAGTGTTTCTGAGCTAAGACAACTTGCTTCAAAATCTGCTGCCTGTTGCATGGAAGGAATTTCAATAGATGAATTTGCCAGCAAACTTTTTTAGATAACATTTCTTCCTATGTTCTTATGTTTTTTTGGTGATCAACATTCTTTGTTCTTTATTTTATGGAATGGTCCTCTGTGGCTAGATATTTGTTCAATAATACTTATCTCCTCTATTTCACACATTATATTAACTAATTTTTGTCGCATAAACTTCTTGCATGTGAAAATTAAAAGTGTTCAAATATAAATGTTACCGTAAACTTTAAGAATAAACGGGTGGTTGAGCAGTTTAATTGATTTGAGCTAAAAGTAAAGGAGTTTATGGTCCTGAATTTAAATTCAAACGAATGAATAAATATTAATCTAAGAATTAACTACTAACATTTTGTAATTAAAACACTTTGAATAAACTATGTAGGGTCAGCTCCTGGATCTTGATTATAATTGAGAAATAGTGTTCTCATAATAATTTGAATTTTTCTCCTTTCACTTTTCTCTTTAAATAAACAAGGTTTAGAAATTAAAGGTTTTTTTTTTTATTATAAGAAAGTTTATTTAATCAATAAAAAATGATATATGTCCATACATTTTGTGACCATTTTTAAGACAACTTTGTTCATTTCTTTTTTTATTAATCAAAAACAACAGAGAAAAAAAGAGAAGAAGTAAGAGAGATTAAGAACACAATAAATTTATAGGTCAATTGACTAAAAGTTGTCTCAAAACAATTATGCAAATATCATTTCTCTTATATTGTAGATAGTAAATACAATGTCAATAATTTCAATTCAAAAAATATATATATCTCACGTGAGAAACAGTAATAACTTAAATAGTATGTAATATTATTGGATACGTAAAAAGAAATCGGCTAGCTGAAGAAGATATTGATCATGTTTTTAAAGATTTTGGCCCGTTTGGATTGGCTTATTTTCAGCTTATGTGAGCTTATCTACTCTTATAAGTCTTTTTAAAGGTGTTTGGGTAAATAAATAAAAATAGTTTATCATAGTTTCATAAGCTGCTTATGCCATATTTTAATAAGCCTGAATTTTCAGCTTATCCTCCGGCTTAACAAGGAGCTTATGAATTTATGTAACCTCCTTCGATTCTCTCTGGATCCAATTTTTCAAAATATATATTTTATTTATAATGTTAGTTATCTTTAGCGGTGCATGAGTAACAAAATTGTTATATACTTATCTTACTAAAGTAACACACGTAACCAAGATTTTTATTTTTATTTTTTTAAGGAAGATTTTTATTTTTTTTGTTACGTAACAAAATGAAACTGAATAAAAAAAACAAACTTAACTTGTCTTTTTT
>Ga0228711_1003269_pt1 | contig 25162 bp, 15 predicted proteins | sample MedpolnodulmetaG_2_FD_177996 | JGI IMG/M metagenome (GOLD analysis project Ga0228711, IMG submission 177996) | Root nodule microbial communities from Medicago polymorpha collected in Santa Monica, California, United States - brown nodules | ecosystem: Host-associated > Plants > Roots > Nodule... | reverse complement strand
ATATATATATATATATATATATATATATATATATATATATATATATATAGATAATTTTATATTTTTTTAACCAATTGCACATTAATTACCTATTGTCTTGATTTAACTTAAATTCACTTTTTTTTCCTGCTATCTTATATATTAAAGTTGTTGCATCTCTTATTTATTTTTTGAAGCCAAAAATTGGGTTAATATTGTTTTCGGTGAGGCAAAAACATACTAAAATGTTGATAGTCTTAATGATATAATTAATATTCAAGCTCCAAATTTTTTTAATACCATTAATTCTTCGAAATTGTTGAGTCATGATTTAAATCTCAAAAATTGATGTTTCAAATAAGGATAATGCTAAATATCCCAAAAACTTTTATGCCGACAAATTCACGATGTATTGGAATAACACAGCACCACTACCTCTTTCCTTTAAGCTGCAAATGCATTTTAAATAAATTGAAGATCTAACGGTGGAAAGGATTTCGTGAAACTGTCGGGATGATTTCTTCGCTGTAAATAGCAGCGCCCTTCAAATAATGTTGTTAAGACGATCAACCATCATGATTATGCAATTACACTAACTTATAAATACTCAAATGAGAAATTACGTGCTTGAGGAAAATGTCATTTCAGAAAATAATATTAGACAAAATGTTTATATATTAAGAACAACTTTGACTCCATTTGATACCAAAACTCCTTTCACATTTCAACTTAAACAATATTCTAATGTTACCTCATTTATAAAGAGTAAGGAATCTTAGCTTTAACACTTTTTTTACTCTTGACATCTGCATGCGTTTTGACTAGTGACTTTGATAATACGAGGCATACTTAGCTTTAACACATGATTAGCCATCTTCTTCAACCCGCATGCAAAAATAGTTTTTCATAAAAATTGTTTTGATAGAATTTTTTTTATAAAAAATATGTGATTTTTATTATGTTTTTTTTTCTTCGAGAAATGATTTTGATTATGTTAAATCTTGAACAATTAATATCTAACCCCTAATAAATATCTAAATTAATGAATGTTAAAATTACTCTTTTAATTTATAATAAATGAATTTAAAATAGCTTCTACTATTTTTGAGTAAGTTATTATAAAATTTATTTTTTAGAAATACAAAGAAAAAATTATTTTTTTAATCTTTAAGAAACAAGTCCTAAAAGTGAGGACAAATGGAGGAAAAATCAATGAGGCTGTCCTTAATGCGAAAATGTGAAAACATAACGGATCAAAATCTCTAAAGAAAAGTGGACTAGTAAAATCAAACAATTGTATCATACTTGAGGGACTAAAAGTAAAATTAAGATGTGTTTTATTTTCTTAATTTTGATTTAATTCTCAGACATCATATTTTACCGGATGTCCCCGAATATGTAATAAATTGGTATATGAGTCTATATATATGAAGTGAATATGTAAATTATGAAACAACGAACAAATTGATTCTCGTCTAAAGATAGTCCCCTTATTAAGGAGTAACTTGAGTCAACGAGGGGAGAGAGGTTCATGTTAGAATTTATGATCCAATAATATGTATCATCATTATATCATCATATATGCATGGTGTGATGTGTCTAATGGCTACAAGAACACAATTACATGAGCATGCATGCATGTGGATATCTACTTGTTAGGTCACTTAAATACAATAGGAAATATGAGGAAATTCTTAAGTGACTTGGGGAAACACTTCAATGCCGGGATATACCATGCAACCCTCGTTTACTTTGGCTAGTATAGTATCCTAGGTGGACATCAAGATAAATTTAATTAGTCTATTAGGACTTGATTATGTTTTTCTCTTATGAGAGTATACTACAACTTTTCTCGTCATGTTTTTGGAGTTAGATGGTTTCAAGTGTGTGAAGAAGGAATAATTTCGGGATGGTTACAAAAATTTGTATGTTTTATTTTGTCTCACACACACAAAAAAAAATAAAAATACACATGTTATAATCATTTGAAATTTAATGATTGTTTAATTATTATTTTTTCTACCTTTTATTTTTATGTATGTGTGATCAAATAGAGTGTCTAAATTCTAATGTCCATTTAAAAATTGCTTGTGAAGAAGTGCCTCATGAAATGTATGTGACTGCATTGTATCAATGTCGTGCCTTGTAAAGTGTCCACATATCATGAAAGTGTCAATGAAAATACAAGTGTACCATGTGATAGAGTACCTTGTGCGCTCATGCATCATTGTGTGACACAAGTGGACATTTATTGAGTAATTGTTACGGTTTAATTTTTTGACAAAAATAAACGATATTCATTCATTTAAATTGATAGAGTACATCAATACAATACAAATTCAAATTCGCTAAAAACAAAAAGGATGAATCTGTGAACAAACTCACAGTATCCATGTTAATAGCATAAAACGACAAAGTACATATGCCTACAAATATGACTATATTAAAGTCTCCGGAATATTCATGTCTCCAGATCTGCAACGTTGACGGCACCAAAGTCATTGTCATTGATCGGATCTGCACTTGCTCAAAGCTAATCTTTCAACCTGAATCAAATAAACACCGCACTAAGACGGGAAATCAAAAACACACCGCACAAAGACAGGAAATCGAAACAAACAGAGTCGTTCAGAGACGACGAAATCACAAAAACAAACGAAAGAAAACAGAAAATATGTGAAATCACTTATTCAATTAGGATATAAGGAAAAACAACTTTGAGGGGTGATTTTTGGGTCAAAATTGACCCTAAATCAGCCCTCTGACAAGAAGAAGAAGAAGAAGAAAGGGGCGACGACTAAGGTTTGAGAAGGAGAGAAGAGAAGAGAAAAAACATTATTTTATCTAAAATTAATTGTTACGGTTTAATTTTTTTGTTGAGAGAATTGTTACGGTTTAATGTACATCTTATTATGAAACATGTGGTGTGTTAAATATCTTCTTGTGAAATAATATGTGATAAATGCTTAATAGTGTTTTAATTTTGTGTAAGAATAAATGCTTAATTGTTTTAATGTTATAAATTACGTTGATATATATGATAAGGTTTGTTGTGTATAGGTTCGCTTTACACGATCATGATTATTCACTTTTTGTTTCTTGTGTTTGGCGCTTGCGAAAGCGCCCCGTATTTGGCAAAGGCTACGGTAGGTGACCTCTTTAAGTTTTTTACCGTAGGAGACTTGATTTTTTTTTATTTTTTTTACATATAAAATAAATGTTAACCATTAGATGTACTTAAATATTTTTGAAGACCATAGTATTATTCTACTCTTTCAACACTAGATTCTTTTTACACAATGTTCCATCATCCTTCTCTCTCCCCCCTCCATGACTTACTTGCCCACCACCACCACCAACAACAATCTCTCAAGTATAATATTTAGATCAGAAATTCAACCAATCAATACAATCAATTAGCTATTTAAATCCTTAATTACTCTCTGCAAGTTTTTCTTTTCACTCTCTCTACTCTCTGCAACAGTTTTAAAATTAGTGAACCTGGTAAAGTTGTTCTTACCATTGACAACACAAGTTCTAGGAAGAAAAAGCTCTTGTACCGCTTGAAAACCAAGTCTTCACTCTCATCAAAAAATCATCATGTTTGCACAAGTGGAAATGTACAACGTGCAAGACCAAAGTTATTTTGTTTGATTATGTTCTTGTGTCCACTTTTGCCACCAAATGATCTTCAAATTGAACTTTCATGCTGTTCATATTAATATAAAGTTTTTTATATCTTACAATTTGATGATTATTATTTATTACGTGTCCAATCATATACCATTGTTTAACGGACAAAGGAAGAAAGTGTGTTTTTTGTTTTTGGGTTGTTTTGGTTGAGAGATTGAAGAAAATGTGAAAAAATTATAGTGTGGAGAGACTATAGTAAGATCAGTGTTTTTCATCAATCTAATGGTAACACATGTTTTTGTTATACCAAGAAAAATAAGTCTTTTATAATGTCTCCTACCGTAGGAGACCTATTCAAATCTCCTACCGGAAACGGCGCCCACGTATTTCATGTTAAATTTAAAGAGTTGAATCTAATTATGAAGTGCATATTAAAGTGTTGTTGTGATCCTTCTGAAGAGCATTACTTAAGGATTTGTGCTCTAATAAGGGATACGTAGTGGCGGGAGTCAATCATTGTATTTTTCTAAGCTTTTCACATAATAATTTCTAAAAGATTTAATAATGGGTTTCGTCCCTGCAATTAAGGGTCATTTAAAAATTGGTCCATATAATCGTTAATCCTAGCAATATTCATCAAAATCTTCAATAGGGTACATATGAATGAAACAATTAAATTTTAAATCAGCAACAACAATAACAACATTAAAAATCCAAATCAAAATCTGTCATTAACAACATCAAAACAACAGCATTAACATCATCAAAACAACATCATAATCTGCAAAATCCAAATCAATAACAACCCAAGCTTTTAAATCCAAATCAAGAATCCAATCAAGCTTCTAAATCCCGCTCATTCTTCACACTTTCCACCGGAAACAGCCGCACACCAAACAAAGCAATTCACAGTGATAGAAAACTGGATTTCTGGTTGACCACTGCGGAGATTTCCTGGCAGAGTCTACGACAAACAGCGCCGTAGGGGTATGAGGAAGGAAAAAGAAAAGTGAAGCCACCGTTGTGGAAGAAAATGACGACAAGAAGGGACGTTGTTTTGGTGGCACCACCATCTCTGGTGACTTATTCGGCAACCAAACGTTATTTTCTGCGTTAACGGTAATGTCTTTGGTGGAAACGCCGTTAACAGGAGTGGTGTTAGGTGATGATCTGAGATCGAAGAAGTTAAAGAGATTGTGGTTAACGGTGTCGTTAGAGCGACATGAAGCACCGAATAAAAGTGAAAAACTTGAAACTGTAGCGTGGACCTTCCAAGGAAGAAGAGGTTTCAGTTAGCTTCTATGAACAACGTCACCAGGGGGAGAGGAAGACGATCCTTTTAGGAATGTCAGTCGTAGGTTTAGGTCAGTTCATTGTAATTGGATTGGTGTTAATAGTGGTGGTGATGATGATAAGGATGAGGTTGGTATGATACATGGGTTGTTTGAGATTGGGACTAGGAAATTGGGTTAGGGTTTTTGTTCTTTAATTTTACTTGGTTCTTTGTTTGAGAATTGAAATTTAGGGATGAAGATTTTCAGGTTTTTGAAGTAGATGGAAGGAGGGGTATATTTGTCTTTTCGAATCGGTCTGAGAGGTAGAGGGGTATTTTTGTCCATTCCCATGCCTATTGGCCAATTAACAGAGTCACGTTAGTGAATTATTGACGTGGCAGTGATTAAGTGGGGGGAGGGACCAAATTTTAAATGATTAAACTTTGAAAGAGTAATTTGCCAAGATTAACGATTACACGGACCAATTTTTAAATGACCCATCCTAATTGCAGGGACAAAACACATACTAAAGCCTTTCTAAATATGTTTGTTTTCGATAAGTCATTCCATGAATATCATTATGTTATGTATTTCATGAGTTTTAAGAGAAAAGCCTATCTTTTTAAGAGCAAAATTTATTAATTACTAAATCTCTGTTCAAGTCGAACGAAAATCGATAAGATTAAAACACTAAAACAAAGGGTGCCATATACAAGCAGATGACCCAGAAGAAAATCCATATAAACACCAATACATATTCTACCTAATCGAGGGCCACCACCAACACCAATAAGTAAAACTAACCACCAAAACCAAAGTCAACACCTAAATCAAAGTCAAATTCCCACACAGTCGCCGAAACCAAACTTGAGCAAAAACCACAAACATCATCATGAATCACCACATACACAAATTCCAAACCAATATCACCCAATACTCGCACCGAAACTCCTCTAAAAAAACCATCCGACCAATCAAAATTCCCCGTAAATAGAACCTCATCTTCTCGTCACCATATCTAAGTTCAATTAAACACTCGAAAATGACTTATTCCACAACTAATTTGGATTCCACCACCACTCGACCCTTGTCCACTGGATAAGATGTCATAAAGCGACTCTATAAAGAAAACTGACTCCCGATCTCAAATTAAAAGTAATCGACCCACCCGACTGCATAAATAAATCACTAAGGGACTCCTCAACTCTCAACCCACCAAAGAAAACACCATAACCCGCCCAAGAAACTTGAAATTATAAACCAACTCTCAATCTCAGAGCAAAAGCGATTGACCCACCATAATCCAAGAAAATAAATTCCAAAGGAAGTCAACTGATGGACAGGTAGCGCAAACAGAAGAAGCTCGTAAAAGGGGCTCTATATTTAAAATTTTGTTATTAATCCCTATAAAAATAAATCGCACTTTTTAGTCTTTGCAAAGTTTTCTGACAGCATTTGTAGTCCTTGCAAAATTTTCCGTACATTTTTTGTCTCAAAATGTTAAAGGAAAATGTTAGGAGGGACTAAAAAGTCAATTTTTTTTGTAGGAACAAAAATTACATTCTGAATATTTATAATGATAATTTCCTTAATTAACCTTGTTTCCGTGAGAGGAGTTAGTAGGGGATTGCTTTTTTTTTTCTTCCTTCTTTCACAACATTGTTTTGTAGGAACATGTAATGGATAAGTGGCAATGGCTTTTGGATCTGGTAATAGACTATTCAGTCAGCGACGTTTATCATTTTTTAATTCATGTTGAAGAGCCTGGTGATAGGTTGTTGGCTGCTGATATTTGGCATAAACAAGTACTAATGAAAGTTTCTATATTTGTGTGATGTTTCCTTTGCAACTGAATTCCAACAAAAGACAACTTAATCATATGAGAGGTCTAATTTCACTAGATTTTAGTCTTTACATTAGTGGGTGTGGTATGGAGGATCATTTGTTTTTGTCTTGCAATTATTTTGGAAGTCTTTGGTATTTCATTGATTGAGCCGTATTGTTTAGGAGTTCATTTTGTGCAGTTTGGTCTCACATGTAGACAATCAAGTACCTTTTGGTTCTTGTTGCAATTACTTTGGTTTTCATGTGTTTGGACGATATGGAAAGAGCGGAATATAATAATATTTAATCAAAAAGAAGAACAACTACAACAATTACTTGACAAAATTAATTTCCTTTCGTTTTGGTGGTTGAAGGTAAAATATGCTAATTTTTCTTTTGATTATCATTTTCGGTGGTTTAACCCCTTTACTATGTATGATTTTCACATTATGTTTTTCTCTTTGCTAGCTATTTTGCTTCGTGCTTTATTTGTGTTGGTAATGTAATTGTTATTTTACTTTTGCGTTTTACTTTAGTATACCTTGTATTAGGTGGACTGCTTTCGTCGTTATAATACATTCTATTTTGCTTTGTTGAAAAATAAAAACCTTTTTTTACATTAAATCTAACAGTATATTTTTTCTGAATCTCCACACAGAAGCCACCATTATTTTCCATTGCTTTAATTTTTTATATTTTATACTTTGTTTTACTATATGCCCATTTTTTTTCTTCCTTTCTTTTGATTAATTTGACTATTTTTTTTATGACTTAAGTACTAAACTTTTCGTTTTTCTAAAAATTACTTTAGGACCTTACGTACCAACGGGCATTGAATAAAGATTAAATAAATAGACATTGTTTTGAAAAATGCATATTTAATGAATGAGAAATGTTAATCGATGTTTCCAGAACATTGATTAAAAAATAAATATAGTATGTACTGTGTTACAAATTATGTTATCAATCTTTTAAAAATCAATAAATTGTATTTTTCAATTTAATTTAATTTTGTTTTTTTAACTAGTGTTCTAAAGACACCGATTAACCTGACTTATATGCATATATGATTACATATGTCATGCTGTGTACTTTTCGTTTAAAAAGACAAACAATTTTTTACTAGTATTATCTCTCAAATTTTTTTTTACTAGTATTAACCTGGTGTCATAGACTCATACACGTAGTCCAGCGAAACCTTAAACTAGTGATCAAAGTCGTATTTTGACCATGAGACTAGTTTTGTATTTTATTTTATTTTTTGCTAAATTACACGGTTGGTCCTTTAACTTTGAGATTTATAATAAATTGTTCCTTTAATTTATTTTGGTCATACATAAATCAATTAAGTTTGAGGTATGTAACATATTGATTATTTAAGTTATTTTAGTCACACATAAGTCTTTTAAGTTTGTAAACATTTTCAATTTAGTTCTTCTGCCACATCATCCTTTTCGTAATGTTTGGTTAGCAGAAAGACTAAGTCGAAAATGTTTACAAACTAAAAGAACTTATGTGTGGCCAAAATAACTTAAATGGACAATCTATTACAAACCTTAAATTTAAAGGACTTATGTGTAACCAAAATAATTTAAAAGACCAATTTATGAATGATCATGATATAATTTAGCATATTTTCTTGCTCAAACCATAAGGACATGTAGACTAGTTGAATTCTCATGTCATGAAGGTACCATGTTTTTTGATTAGTTTTGTGATTAAATAGCCCATCGACTAAAAATTCTTTCATTAATGTGAATATTTAGGGTTGGAACTTTAACCCATATATTTTTCAATATATATTATATATTTTCCTTGGACCATCCATCTCCATGCAGCCACTTTAACTCATTATGGGATACTGTTGTAAAATTATCTAGCTTAGAATTTAGAAAATTCCTCGGACCTACCTTTTGTTATGGTGATTAGGACATGGATCCTTTCAACCATCCATGTTTAATACCATACGTGGCTTTGAGAGAATTTAAGGATAAAGATGTACATTGAACACATTCTAGTAAAAATCCAAATGGAGAGGAACATTAAACCTTGTAGATGTGGTGTCTTTTATTTTACATGAAAAACATTTGATCTTTTTTTAAGCAAAAAGATGCAGTACCAAGCTGTTAGGAAACTACGCACAATTTCCCCATAGTCGGATTAAGTGAAAGTGAAATAAATGCGGAATAATAACACACCAAAATTGTTAACGAAGTTCGGTCAATAATGCCTACTCTCTGGACTGCTGCTGATCTCTTTAACAAAAAGAAAAATATATGTGCTTACAAACACTCACAAAATCTCACTACCCACAACCCAATTACACCCAAGAATTTTCTCTAAAATTCTCACACTGAGTTTTTCTCTAACTCTCTATTGATGTAATTCACTCACTTGTGTTGTTGTGTTTTTGCTTCTGATGCTTCTTCCTTCAAATGCACCTCTATTTATAGAGGTAATGAACTGTGAAAGTTGCAAAGCTATGCAATCCTTTCACACCAAAGTCATCTAACAAAAGTGTGAAACCTATGTATGAATGCTATGCTTTCAAACTTAAAAAGCTATGTTTCTGCACTGAGCTATACCATAGGCTTACTATTTGAAAGAAAAATGCAACCTACAATAAATGCATGAGACTTTATGTGACAATTTGCTTCAACAAATTGCTTTGGCTGGTTATCCCACGTGCATGTGGGTCCCCACACAATGTTCACCAACAATCTCCCACTTGAAGACTGATTTCAATAGGTCTTCACACCTGATCATGCAGCAGCCTTCTCTGGTCTCTTACTCTAGCAGGCCAACTGAAGTTGAGCACAACTTCAATTTGTCGATAGTCACCACTTTTGTTAACATATCTGCAGGATTCTTACTTCCTTGAATTTTGGTCAATGTTAGAACCTCGTCCTCAAGAAGAGATCTAATGAAATGATAACGAAGACCTATGTTGTTTGTTCTCGAATGAAATGCTGAATTCTTTGGCAGATGTATCGCACTCTGACTATCACTATATAAAGCACATCTCTCCTGCATGAATCCTAACTCCGTTAACAATCCTTGAAGCCATATCAATTCTTTCTTGGCTTCAGTTACTGCTACATACTCAGCCTCTGTAGTGGATAAAGCGACAATTTTTTTGTATTCACGACATCCAACTAACTGCTCCAGTACCAGCAGTAAATATATAATCAGTTGTACTTCTTCGATGATCAACCTCGCCGACAAAGTCTCCATCTACATAGCCTTCTACTTTTATCTCTCTTTTGCCAAAGTACAAACATTTTTCTGTGGTGCCTCTTAGATACCTCAAAATCCATTTAACTGCTTCCCGATGAGCTTTACCTGGATTTGACATAAACCTGTTAACAACTCCCACTGCATGGCCAATGTCTGGTCTCGTACAGACCATTGCGTACATCAAACTTCCAATTGCTGAAGCATATGGAATCTTGGCCATGAGTTCTTTTTCTTCCTCCGTCTGAGGTGATTGTTCTTGGGATAGGCGAAAATGACTTGCCAACGGTGTGCTAACCGGTTTGGCATCACCCATGTTGAATCTTTGCAAAAGACGGTTGATGTACTCTGCTTGAGATAACTGCAAAACTCTTTTTTGCTTATCTCTCGTGATTTGCATACCAAGAATTTTCTTTGTCGGGCCTAAATCCTTCATGTCAGATTCTTTTGACAATTTGCGTCTTCATGTTTTTGATCTCATCAATGTCTGAGCCTGCTACTAACATATCATCAACATAAAGTAGCAAAATGATATAACTTGACTTATATCTCTTGAAGAAGCAACAATGGTCGGCATTGCACTTTTGGAAACCTTCCTTGTGTATGAAGCTTTCAAACTTCATATACCACTGTCTTGGAGCTTGTTTGAGGCCATACAAACTTTTCTTTAGCCTGCACACCATATTCTCTTTCCCTTCTTCTGAGAATCCTTCAAGTTGGTGCATGCATATCTCCTCATTTAAGTCTCCATGAAGAAATGCAATCTTCACATCTAACTGCTCAAGATAGAGATTTTCGCTGGCAACAATACTTAAGACATACTTGATAGTATTGAGCTTCACCACTGGAGCAAAAATCTCGGTGTAGTCAACTCCTTCCTTTTGCTGGAATCCTTTGACCACTAGTCGGGCTTTGTATCTCTTACAACCATCATGGTCCTCCTTTACTCGATAGACCCACTTGTTGTGAAGTACCTTCTTTCCTATGGGTAGTTTAGTAAGTTCCCATGTCTGATTGGAGATCAAAGACTTCATTTCGTCTTTCATAGCAAGCTCCCACTTACTAGCATCCGTGGTCTGACATGCTTCATCATAATCTTCCGGCTCTCCTGCATCAGTTAACAACATGTAGTCTATGTATCTCCTGTTTGGAGCATGAGGTCGTGAAGACCTTCTCAATACAGGAACTGGAGTAGTATGCACGGGTGTGTCAGACGGTTGTCTGATGCTTGATTCTGCCAATTCCTTAGACTGGGGACTCTCATATGTGGGACTTCCTGAGACATCATACATCTCTACATAAAGAGGCTCGCTCAATCCTGAGTCGTTGGTGGTTGTGTTATGCCTGTCTTTATACATCACTCTTTCATTGAAGATCACATCTCTACTGCGAACCATCTTTGTGTTTTCATCATCCCAGAGGCGGTAGCCAAACTCATCCTCACCATAACCGATGAAAGTGAACTTCTTGGATTTGGGATCAAGTTTATTTCTACCTTGATCACTAATATGCACATATGCTACACAACCGAAAACTCTAAGATGTGAGAGTTTTACCTCTTTTCCACTCCATACCTTTTCTGGTATTTTATGCTCCAATGGCACCGATGGACCTCGGTTGATTAAGTAAGTTGGTGTGTTGACTGCTTCTGCCCAGAAGTTCTTTGGTAAGCCTGACTGCACACGCAAGCTTCTGGCTCTCTCAGTCAATGTTCTATTCATACGCTCAGCTACATTATTGTGTTGGGGGAGTACCTGGAACAGTTCTTTCCATTCTGATTCCGTACTCGTAGCAAAACTTCTTGAATTTGGTGTCTTCATATTCACCACCATTGTCGGTTCTGAGCTTTTTGATCTTCAAGCCTGTCTCATTTTCCACCATGGCTTTCCATCTCTTGAAAGCTTCAAATACTTCAGACTTGTGTTTTAGAAAGTATACCCATACCTATCTAGAGTGATCATCGATAAAAGTCACGAAGTAATGCTTCCCACCGATGGATGAGACAGTTGTTGGACCCCAAACATCAGAGTGAACAGGCTCGAGTTTCCCCTTCTTTGGGGTTCTTCCACTTGTCTAAAATCTGACACTCTTCTGCTTTCCAAGTATGCAGTCTTCACATATATCAATTTCTATTGACCGAAGACTTGGTAGTTTTTCTTTTGAGTGCGTAACCTTCATCCCCTTTTCACTCATATGGCCTAATCTCTTATGCCATAGATTGGGATTTTCATTTTTTGCAACTGCAATCAAATGACATGCTCCGGCTGTCTTGTAAAGAGTACCACTCTTTCTACCGCGAGCAATCGTCATTGCACCTTTTGAAATCTTCCAATCATCACCATGGAAGACTGTTGTGTAGCCTTCACTAGCCAACTGGCCTACGAGATTAAGTTTTTCGTGAGGTCAGGAATATGTCTGACATTTCTTAATTCCCATACAGACCCATTCAACTTAATCTTAACTTCACCTTTGCCCACAATCTTACAAGATTGTTCATTTCCAAGGTAAACTTTACCAAGGTCACCAGGGACATAATTCCTGAAGAATTCTTTTTGGAAAGTAGCATGAAAAGATGCTCTAGAGTCTAACACCCAAGACTCTTCCTTGCTCTCCAAAGAACATATCAACGTGTCACCTCCTCCTGAGCTGGAAGCAACATTTGCCTCATCTTTCGCCTCTTGATTCTTTGCTGGGAGCCTGCACTGATTTTTGAAGTGCCCTGTCTTTCCACCATTCCAACACTCGATATTTTTCAAGTTGTGAGAACTACAATGATTTTTGGATTTGGATCGTCTGGCCTTTGATTTACCACGTCCATTTCCTCTGGTTGAATTTCTTCCTCTTGACTATGTATACAATAATGAAGAGGATGAAGATTCACCCAACTCTCTCTGTCTGATCTCATCACCGAGAACCAGATCACGAACATCATCAAATTTCATCTTTTTGCTTCCCAATGAGCTATTCACAGCCGTGACAGTAGCACTCCAACTATCTGGTAGGGAAGACAAAAGTATCAATGCTCGTACCTCATCGTCAAATTCGATACCAACTGAACTTAATTGGATTGTGACAATATTAAGTTCATTGATATGTTGTGCCACTGATGCGCCTTCTGTCATCCGAAGTGTAAACAACCGCCTCATCAAATGAACTTTATTTGATACTGAAGGCTTTTCGTACATGCTAGAAAGAGCCTTCATAAGACCAGCGGTGGTTTTCTCTTTTGCTATGTTAAAAGCAACATTTCGAGATAACGACAATCGCACAACACCAAGTGCTTGTCTATCGAGAAGGTTCCACTCATCATCCTTCATCGAATCTGGTTTCTTTTCTATGAGAGGTTGATGTAGCTTTTTCTGATACAAATAATCTTCGATCTGCATCTTCCAAAAGCCAAAGTCCGCACCATCGAACTTTTCAATTTTCCCCTTTCCTTCATCTGCAGCCATGACTCTCACTTGAATCTAACTTCCTCTGGATCTTCTTTGACAATTTTTGTGAACTACTGTGCTTTAGAACACCCCCATGAACAAATTGGTAACACAGACCAATTTTTGCACTCTTCACAAAATTACTATTCACATGAATAGTACTTTTGCCAAAAGAATAACAGAGATACACAACCAGGCGCTCTGATACCAGTTGTTAGGAAACTACGCACAATTTCCCCATAGTCGGATTAATTGGAAGTGAAGTAACTGCGAAATAATAACACACCAAAATTGTTAACGAAGTTCGGCCAATAATGCCTACTCTCCGGACCGCTGCTCTCTTTAATAAAAAGGGAAATATATGTGTTTACAAACACTCTCAAAATCTCACTACCCACAACCCAATTACACCCAAGATTTTTCTTTAAAATTCTCACACTGAGTTTTTCTCTAACTCTCTATTTATGTAATTCACTCACTTGTGTTGTTGTGTTTTTGCTTCTGATGCTTCTTCCTTCAAATGCACCTCTATTTATAGAGGTAATGAACCGTGAAAGTTGCAAAGCTATGCAATCCTTTCACACCAAAGTCATCTAACAAAAGTGTGAAACCTATGTATGAATGCCATGCTTTCAAACTTAGCAAGCTATGTTTTTGCACCGAGCTATACCATAGGCTTACTATTTGAAAGAAAAATGCAACCTACAATAAATGCATGAGACTTTGTATGACAATTTGCTTCAGCAGATTGCTTTGGTGGTTATCCCACATACATGTGAGTCTCCATACAATGTTCACCAACACAAGCAGTTATAATGATACCCTAAAATTTATTAAAGAAAAAAAGAACAAAATTTGTCAAAAATAAAAAATATAAACTTAAAAAAAGAAAGAAATATTAACAAAGGCCCTTAACGATAAGTAAACCTAACAGAAAAATATTTATTCATTTGAATTTCTTTAATATAATAAAAAAACTTATTTAAATTCAACTTCGTTATTCTTTATTGAAAGAATTCGACGTCATCAAAATTGAAAAGCATGACCCTTAATTATTTGCATCATTTAAATTGACATATGCATAGAAATTTGGTAAACAAAATAATGTCGCATTCATCCAAAGAAATCACGGAAAACACGAAATAAAAATCATGTAGAAACAACTTACACCTATTTGTATAAAAATAATAAAATAAGAGAAAATTTATGGATAGACAATTTCTTTTTTTTTGAAGAAATCTATGGATAGACAATTTCGAAAAGAAAGAATAAAAGTTCAAAACTTATCATAGACGAAGGAGTTCATTAAAAGGAGTTCTTTTGACTCAATTGAAAGGAGTTGTTGACTATTATTTGCCAACTTTTGCCTTGAAATGTCTTACATTCATTTTTATTGTTTTGTTACGGTCTTACATTCATTAATAAAATTAATTTATTTTACCTTGCAGAAAATTATGTTGTGGCTCCTTGTCTCTAATCCGCGTATAAAATAAAAAATAAAGCAGTGTATATCATAATTACTTTAAAGATCTGGTGTAATGATAATATATATTTTGCAGTTTTATATTACAATAAACTATACTTATCTTTTTAGATGATACTAACAACGGTCTCGTGAGCATAGCTCAGTTAGGGACAATGTATTATTATATGCAGGAGTCGGGGTTCGAACCCCGGGCACCCCACTTATTCACCTTATAAGGTGAATTCTAACCACTAGGCTTCCTGACAAAAAAGAAAAAGATGATACTAACAACGTTACAAATATAATATCTTTAAAAAAAAAATACTAAATTCTTATCTTTTTGAATGATACCAATAACATTGTTATAAATTTAAGGGTGTAATCGAAAGAAGAAAAAACCAACACAAAACGTCATATTTTCTTTATATACTTATATAATAGATTATATAGTATAGAAGAGATTACTATGACATGTACTTTTAAAGCAAATCTTAATAAGAATAAACTTTGTTCCACAAAATATGTCTAACTTGACATGTTAATTCTTCCGTCGAATGAAACAAATTCTGTCAAATCAAAAAGCATTACTTCTTACATTCGTAGAATTCAGTTCATCATCAAGCTTAGCTAACCACTGATATTTCTATGCACATGTTTTCTGCTCTTGACTACCAACATATGCATCATGAGTTTATGACTTATGAGTATTGACTTCGATAAGAAGAATGAGTCTATATTATCAGTTATTGTTTCCAAGTGTGACAAACGTTCGATTTCATCTTGCATTAACAATTTTGGATTATATCTTCCAAAAGTATCTTCTAAAATAACATGATTGTTACCAATCTAAAAATTGGGGACCAAGTTGAACACTTACTATATTTGGAAATAAATAAGGTCTTAACACTTAAATGCGTTCGTTCAGCGAAATATCTCAATTTCTCTCTCTTTTTAAAAGAAAACATCTCAATTAATTTGAGGTTAAAAAAGTTTAGGGTCTCAAGTTCAAAATCAGATGAAAGAAAAAAAAAAAAATTCTTTTTATTACCACATATATTATTTGTAAAGTTTCAAATACCGTTTTGTAACTGTTCTTCCCATCAAAACCCATGGGACATCACATACATGAGTTCTCCTTTGCTAATCAATTTTTCTTTGTACTTGGCAATTAGGAGTTGGAATCCCCTCCATTTACGATTCTCTCAATTTCTTACATTTGGAGAGCTCTCAATTTCTTATATTTGGAGAGCTAAAAACACAAAAAAAGTTTGAAAAAGTATTACCTGTCCCTAATTATAAAACCTTTTTGACAAATTTGTTTGTCCCTTTTTATGAGATTCCTTTGGTGTTTGCAATTACTTTAATTTTTTTTTTTTAACCAACATACCCTTATTTTTCATCTTTTTCTTCAATCAACAATAAATATTATGTTGAAAACATAAACTAACTATCTCTCTTAAGGATAAAATTGTAAAAACAATAGTAATTATATAAAAATTTAATACCACTACCAACTTTCTAAATTCCCGTGATTTTGACAAAATGATCCTATATTTAGGGACGAAAGTAGTATAAAATAATTAATGATGGTGGAACCCGCTTAGTGATAGGATCCACTATTTATTTTTTGTGTCTATCTCTCTCCAAATTGCATATCTAATTTATTTTGACAAATAAAGAGGATCCTTACTCTACAGATAGAGATCGAAGAGAAAGCTATTAATATAGCAACTATTACTAATATTGTCCCTTTTGAAAAAACGATAATATGATAGTTATGTTCAATATAATATGATAATATGACATGAAAGTTATTAACCTAGATTGACTGGTGTTTAGGATAAATTTATTGCAAAAAATTGCTCAATTGAATAGTAATTTCATTGTAAAATATTAGACATATATTTTACACATTTGGTATTATGTTTAATTCATTTCGCAAAAACCTTACACTCCTAATTCTTATTTTTTATATACAAAAATCATATTATTTTCTCCTTAAAAAAGAATCATATTTTTTTCTTAGATTGTATAAAAAAGTTGCAAAACATTTGAAATGTTAAATCCAAATTCGAATCCGCAATTTTTCACTTCTCTAGTTAAATGTGAGTCTCACCCTAAATTATTTTCAAAGAAAAAAATCACATTGATATAGTAGACATCTAACTTGTGCAACACGGGTAACCTACATGCTATTTGCAACAACTGAGGGAAGAAAAGTAAAACTAAACAAAATATTTAATATCTCAACGTCGACATTACTCTAAGACACACCATCTATATAAATCAATTGGTTCAGTAGTGCCAATCATCAAAGTATCTTAATTTCATCCTTCATATTCCATAGCAAACATGCATAGTTACTTTTCTCAGTTTAGTCCAGAAATGTATTTTGCAACCACAATGCTCCTCCTCATATTAACATACTTATCTATAAACTTTTTTTCACTCCATTCTAGAACCAAAAAACAAAACTATAATCTTCCACCAGGACCTTCACGTTTTACAATAATGCTAAACGTTTTTGAATTAGGAAAAAAACCACAATACTCATTAGCCAAATTCTCAAAAATACATGGTCCAATAATGCATTTAAAGCTAGGGCAAATATCAACCATAGTTATTTCTTCAGCTGAAGTTGCACAAGAAGTGCTTCAAACACATGATATCTTATTCTCAAATAGAACAATTCCTCAAGCCGTCGCGGTTCTCGATCACGACTATTTTAGCTTACCCTTTATGCCAGTTTGTGATCTTTGGAGAGACCTAAGAAAAATATGCAAAAACCAATTATTTTCTAGCCAAACTCTTGATGCTAGCCATGCACTTAGGTGTAAGAAGCTTCAAGAGCTTTTAAGTGATATAGAAAAAAGTAGCTTAATTGGTGAAGCTGTTGATGTAGGAAGAGCTGCTTTTAAGACATCATTGAATTTTTTGTCAAACACTTTTTTCTCTATGGATTTTGTTAACTCTGCAGGTGAAACTGATGAATATAAAGGTATAGTTGAAAACCTTGTGAGGGCAATAGGAACTCCAAACTTGGTTGATTTTTTCCCTGTTTTTAAGATGATTGATCCACAGGGTATAAGAGGAATTTCAGCTACTTATGTTGAAAAATTGTTGCAAATCATTGATTCATATATTGGCAAAAGATTGAAGTTAAGAGAAGAGAAAGATTATGTCACAAATAATGACATGTTAGAGAATTTGCTCAACATCTCTCAAGAGAATGGCCAAAAGATGGACAACACAAAGATTAAACATTTGTTTCTTGTAATTTTCTATCCATCCCTTTTTGTTATTTTTAACTTTATTTTTTTACTTTGTAAAAAAAGTATTTTAATTACTATTATTTTATTACAAGTAATAATATTATTTTTCCTCTTTAAAAAAATTCTATTTTTTTTTATTCTTTTGATTATTTTAACTATTTTTTTTATAAATTTTAATATTTATTTATTGTCGGCATAGTTTTTTTTACACATGTAACCAATAATATGTTACCATATAAATATTTGTGAATATATTTTATATGAATAATCAGTGTCGAAATGATCACCAACGTGCTCTCGTCTTTCCACTTTTATCTATAGAAATAATAGAACATCTATTTTTTATTATTTAAAAATTAAGTTATTTGATTGGTAAGGAAGAATATATGATAAAACAACTTTAAGCAAACAAAAAATATTATGCAAAAACTTGGTATCTTTTTGTATAAAAGTATAGATATTAGTAAAATTCTATTATTTAATGAAATAAAGAAAATTAAATTGTAAATCAAATAGATTATATAAAGGATAGAATTGGAAAGGAAAGTGTCACCAACTTTAGGATCTTTCCAACGACATTTCTTCAAAAAAAGGATCTTTCCAATGACCATCTTAAGGGAATTGAATAAAGAATAAATTTGTTTTGTCTTTTTGAAAAGTGTCATAATTATGATAGTGAAAGCTTAAGCTAGTGAAAACAGTCGTTTGACTAAAGAGTAGTTGAAATGAGTCGTAACTTGGGTGGTAACATTTGGGTGCTATTGATTTTTGGTGTCATTGATGTCTTTGATACCTTTGTGTCTATCTCTCTCTTAATAATTCATTATCTCTCATCTAAATAATTTATTTTAATTATTCATTCATCATTCTCTCTCATCTAAAATAAACTTATGTCACCAATGACACCAAAAAAACTATGGCAGCCAAGTGTTTCCCCTTGTTATGAGATATATATACATAGTAACTCATTAAGAGATATTTTTATATGAACTCAAGACATGAAATTTGTAAAAATTTAGGACATCGAATTATTTCAACACAATCACAATATTAATGTTAAACATATGATTGAGATGATAATATGATAGTACTCACTTTTTTTTATTATGAAACATATTAATTTATATTACATTTTGTGACTTTGTTATAGGATTTATTTGTGGCGGGGACTGATACAACTTCATACACAATAGAGAGAGCAATGGCTGAACTAATCCACAACCCTCATGCAATGTCAAAAGCTAAAGAAGAGCTTGAGCAAATAATTGGTATAGGAAATACCATTGAAGAATCAGACATTACTAGACTCCCATATTTACAAGCAATAGTAAAAGAAACGTTACGTTTGCATCCATCAGCTCCACTTTTGCTACCAAGAAAAGCCAAAATAGATGTAACAATTCAAGGTTACACTATTCCACAAGGTGCACAAGTCTTGATTAACAAATGGGCAATGGGAAGGAACCCTAAAATTTGGGATAATCCAACATTGTTTTCACCTGAGAGGTTCTTAGGGTCTGAAATTAATTTCAAGGGCCATGATTTTCAATTGACACCATTTGGTAGTGGAAGAAGAATATGTCCTGGCATGCCACTTGCTATTAGAATGTTGCATACTATGTTAGGATCATTGATTAATTCCTTTGATTGGAAGCTTGAAAATGGAGATAGTGATATTGGTCAACCTTTGCGAGCTATTCCAGTCAAAGTAAACAAGGAGCAAATATTGTAGTATATATATAATAATTGCATAAGGTACATTTGTTGTGAGACAAAAGAAAAAATAGTGTGCCATGTTGAAAACTTAAGTTACTTTAAGTTGTACTTGATTTATATATACCTATTGTAATTTATGGACAATGGTTATGTTGTTAGAATCTTATGCATGAAATTTTTCTATAACTTTTTATGATGTTATTTAGATAACTGTTCGTTATTTTTGTTGTTTTGGACATCCAATGAGTGTGTTAAGTTGGAGAGGAGATTTGTGATTCAATCTCTGCAAGCACATCTTGGAGATAGGTGAAAAACTTAATTCGAGAATTCCTTCTATTTTTTGGGTTTGGAAAAGTGCCGATTTTTAAGAAAGAGAATCTTATGATATGTTAGAAATTTCTTGTGATAATCATCCGCGTCTGAAATGTATTTTAATGTCCAAAAATTAGATAGGATGACTTTTACGTAAAGATTATATCGCCCTCAATTTTTATGTTGTGATCCAAGCACTCGATGATAAATTATTCTATGTGGAATTATTGAGGGAGTATAGAATTATATAAAGAAAACTTAAGGCCTGTTTTTTATTTAGTCCAAACAAAACTAAAGGTTTGATTGTGGTCTTACATTTTTTGACTTATAAACACTATTTTATAAAATGATTTTTTAAACTAAAAAAGCTATAATGATTAATGATAATTTTAAAATAGTTTTAGCACAAGAAAATAAAATAAAAAAACTAAAATATAACAATTAAAAAGACGCTTAATAAGTCTGTTTTAAGAATATGTTTTGAAAGCAGGTTATGGGTTTTTAAAAAAATAAATAAAATAAATGCAAAGAGTGATGGTCCCGACAAAAGAGATGGACAATATTAGGACAAGAATGTCCATGGTGGCCTGGAGTCTGGAAATTGTGCTGACAAAACTGGAACAATCATTTTCTATGGAGAAATTATTTGTGTATAGACATAATCTGCTGAAACCATAAAAATCACTTCAAGTCATTATTAGCAAAATATGCATGCATGCTCCAAATATAAACTAGCCTAGGGTGGTCCCTTGAAATTGGAGACTCGACTATCATAATAAAATTGAGCCTTTAATAAAATAAAAACACATCCTTCAAATTTTTTTTTTTTTTTAAGAACGATTTTCTTTTATTTAAATTGAAAATAATATTTGTAATTTGTAAACATAAAAAATCATCGTCGTTGTAACTATTACAAAAACATTTATATTCTCATCAATAACATAAAGAAAAAAACTTCAAACTAATATCTTTATCAACCTTTCAGCTACTAAAAAATAATTATCAAATTGAAGACCGTGCTGAAATTACCTAGATTGGAGTATAATTAATAATATATTGCGTATTAAATACTATATATATTGTTATTTTGAGCATGTAGCACATGAATGTCTATAGGTAGTGGTAATATGTGTTGTATTTCAATTTCAATATCCCAACCTATCCTATGGGCTGGGTTCGAGTCCCTTAAACTCAAAAAATTATGATGAAAAAGTAATACCTAAGAGTTGAACTGGATACTTTTCAACATGAAACCAGGCGCGTTAGCCACTAGACTACTGAAGCTAATATGATTTGTGTTTGACGTTAGAAATACTAGACCATCGACCCGTGCTAACGCACAGGTCATATCGAAGGTAATATTTGACGGTAATAGGTAAGAAAATAGTTAGGTTAAGTATAATTAACCTAATCTCTTACTTAGGTTAAGTATAGCGAGACGGGTTAACATTTATAAGTAAGAGATATAGCGAGACGGGTTAACGGTTATTCCTTTCCAAAAAAATAGCATCTAATTAGGAACAAATTTTATTTTACTTTAGTTAAACATTAAATGCAAAAGTGTGGAGGAAAAAATTAGGGTTAAAATTACGTTAAATATAGCGAGACGAGTTAACATTTATAAGTAAGATATATTAGATAATTTGGACATCAAACAAAAAAAAATATTTTAAGACCTAACATATAATTGTTTGCACCCTCTCAAAAACGCCCCTAAACCAGCCACATAGATAGTCACCCATACCATTGGTAGCTACTAGGGATATTAGGTGCAGGGGTCGGGGTTTGAACCCCGGATTCCGCACTTCTCCACACATAATGTATGAGTCTAGCCACTAGGCTACCTGACAAAAAAAAAAATGGTAATTAAGGCAACCATATAGTTGAAACTTAAACAAAAATCCGACATTTTACTAAGCTCATTCTCCAAAATCGTATAACCATTTACACTTGATAAAAATAGAACCTTTCTCCATAAAAATCATCTTTTTTACTAACAAGTTAAAACTCTAAAATGAAATCTTATAAGCTCTAAAGTCATTACTTTTTCTTGTAAATAAAAGCATGCATATAAATATTGTACCAATTCCTAATTTCAAGCCTAGCTAGTTTTTAGTTGCATGGGAAGGTGCCTTAGCTTTGGGACTTTCCTTCCAAATAGCACAAAGTCATACTGTCTCACGAAGAATATGCAAGAGGATCAAACATTCCACAAGTACAAAGCTTAATATCAGAGACAAGTTAGAAATAAGAGAAAGAGGAGGAAATACTTTACCTTAAGAGTCACACAAAAATATAGTGCAGTTATGAAGTTCCCTTTCCTGAGAAGTCCTTATTGAGTCAAAATATTGTCCCTGATACCCCTTTATACATGTTAAAGGGGTACAATTAACATGAAACTAATGATTTACAAGATTTTATGACTACATTGAATTTGCAAAATTCTTTATGGAGAGAAAAAGTAAGATTAACAAAATTCTCAGAAGGGGTCTGGATTCTATGATCTCCACTCTCCACTAGCAAGTTGACTCATATGAAAGCCACTAGACTAAAAATGGTTCTTAGCCAGTGCCTTTACGCATATGATGTGCTAATCTTTTGTAAGGGCACCAAATCTAGTGTCAAATGCATTATGAAGCAATTTAAACTTTATGGTGAATTTTCTGGTCAGAAGATTAACTGCAACAAAAGTAAAATCTATAATGGCTATGACTAACTAAAGATTCTCTACTGTTTTTGATTAATCCACTTGGACTATTGGTGATAATAAGAAGATTAAATTCTGGAAAGACAAATGGCTTGAAGCCCTCTTGGTCGATAATATACATATAGCTCTACATGCTGGTCTGAATATGAATGTCTCTAAATACATTAGTGATGGTGATTGGTGCATTCAAGGGTATTTTGTCAACAAATTCCTTGCTATGGTTAATTAAATCACCCAAATACATATCCATATTGATCATGATTTGGATGCTCTTATCTCGAATAATTTTGTGGAAGGTGACCTCACTGCCAAAACCGCTTTTAAGCATTTTAATCCTCCTAATATTGCTAAGAATTGGTGCAAACTTATTTGTGACATATTCCACCTCTAGATTCTTTATTTTCTGGTGATTGGTGCATAACAAACTCCTCACAGATGATAATCTAAGGAGAAAGAGGCGTTTGTGATTGTATCTATTTGCTGCTTTAGTTTGAAAGCTTATGAAACTACAAAGCTATTACTTTTTTGGCTTAAATGCACTTTTAACCCCCTATGTTTGCCGTCATAGCAATTTTGGCCCCCTAACAAAAAAAAAGCAATTTTGACCCCCTAATTTTCGCAACTATGCTAAGAAGCCGCCACGTGTCCCAAAAAGGGGCTAAATTCGCAACTTTTTTTTGTAAAGATAGGGGGTCAAAATAGCATATTTCCCTAAACATGGCAAAACTAGGGGGTTAAAATTGCATTTTTTTGTTAGGGGGCCAAAATTGTTACGACGACAAACATAGAGGACCAAAAGTGCATTTAAGCCTACTTTTTTTCAACTATTGGTTTCTCATACTCTTTTTTTTTTCTTTCAAATTTACCCTCTGATCAAAAAATATAATCGAAATTACATTTCGGCATATATAATCCGAAACTGGATGAAACCCATAAAATGGTTATGTAATCAAGGGCGTAGCCCTTCATGTAGAAGGGGTAGTCTTGACTATCCAAAAAAATAATATTATTCTTGAATTGGTTGGTATGTTTGTATATCCAGCTACCCTAAATAATAAACATTGAGCTATCCCAAACAAGTTTAGTTGCCGAAAATAAGAAAGTAAAATAATTACTACATGATTGTTAGATTCATTTGTATCGGTTTGGTATACAACTATTTAGAAAACCCTTTCAACAATAAAAATTATCAAGACAATAGTCATAAACGTGTTAAATGTGCAATGTGTTTCTTGCAAATAACCTATTTGTTTACATTGGGAAAACATTATTAATCAATTTTGTAAACGGTCAATAATGGATAAAATTGCCTTCTTGAAACACATTTTGTCTAACTTTTCTAAATAGCTATTATCAATTTTTATCATTGTTAATTTTCATGTATTGACTAATTTTTGAATTATTTTGTTTTAAGTCTCTACAACACTTGCAATTTTTAAGTTATGTTCTTAAGGTTTTGTTTAATTTTTGAAGGACTAAACCTAAAAAAATATAATTTATAGGACAAGAAACATATTTTATCCTTAAATTTAATACGTTGGTTTTGAAAATATTTTATTTTTTATTTCTAGTTGGTCCCTGGGGAATTTATTTGCTATCTTCGCCGCTGTAGAGCTAGTGCATGGATTGTATGAATGGGCAGCAGTGACCATGATATCAGAAGCCGCTCAATACTTTAAAAAATATATTATAGAATGGATGCGAAATGAAGAATGAATGAAAATGTTGAAGGATGCAAGACTACTTATAACCATAAAAATTTCCAATACTGTAAATTGGGCCAAAGGAAACATGTTTAGCATTTAAAACTCGGATTACTGCTCTTCCCCCAGCACAAAACGTTCGCACCCTGCAGCCATGCCCAAAATGCCCATGCGCTAGTTAAGTAGCGCAAGTGTTAATCGTTGCGCCACTTAACTAACAATTCGTGAGTTAACTTGCGTTGCGCTAGTTAAGTGGTGCTACGTGCTGTCTTAAAGAAGACAGAACACTTCATTTCCTCATTTCTCATCTAAAATCTCAAAAAATATCAAAAATCTCTCTTAAATCATCCAAACCCAAAATTCCTTCAAGTTCAAATCAAACAACACTCCAATAACAAACAAGTCTTCATAATCAAACACCATTAAACTTTTATGTTTATATGTTAAAAATTTTCTCTTAAATTAGAAATTTTTTAGATTTAGGTTTGTTTAAATTTTGGTTTTTTTGGCAAGAAATCATACAATGTGTACATGAAAATGACTTGTGTTGCTTAAATGTTTAGATGTTTGCATGTTTATGTTGTAGTTTTTTTTTTAGATTTAGGGTTT
>Ga0228711_1003268_pt1 | contig 25165 bp, 8 predicted proteins | sample MedpolnodulmetaG_2_FD_177996 | JGI IMG/M metagenome (GOLD analysis project Ga0228711, IMG submission 177996) | Root nodule microbial communities from Medicago polymorpha collected in Santa Monica, California, United States - brown nodules | ecosystem: Host-associated > Plants > Roots > Nodule... | reverse complement strand
AGTTATATTTAAGGATGAAGCTAGGGAGCATTACTGAATAATTTATCACATTTCACCTGAAATACCAATTAAAATTCAGTTCTAAAAGCATAGATTTAGAAAATGTTGTCCACTGCAAATTCCGAGGAACAAAATCCTGAGCAACACATAAATTATAGGGTTAAATAAGTTTTTTATTTCTACAAAATATATCAAATTTCGTTTTTAGTCTGTCAAAATTTTCAATAAATTTTGGTTTTTCAAATATTTTTGTCAAGACTTCTAGTAGTTTTTTTAGGTCAACTCATATGTATCTTTTACATTTTTTTAATAAAATTTTACAAAGATGTTTAAAATCTTATAACAATCTCTCCCCCTAAATTTTAAAACTTTTTAATAAAACATGAATTAAATATGAATATTTAAGCGCTAAAAATATATAAAAAAAAATCATATTTAATTCATCCTTTATTAAAAAAAGTTAAAATTTTACAAGACACATTTATAATGTATTAAATAGGACTGTAAAAAAATAATTCAAAATTTTAATGGAAAACATTTGGCGACCAAAAAATTTGCCGAATCTTTTTAGAATGACAAAATATGAAATTCGAGATATTTATTTGAATAAAAAACTTAAGGGTCTTACTAATTAAACGGGAAAGATTCTCTCGAGTTGAGTCTCTTCAGTTTTTTCTGCAGTTATAATTATAGCCTTGTCTTGAACTTACAATTTTAGGTTCCAGAATGTTATCAGAACAATGTCAGGGGAACTAGGCCGACCCAATGTGTTCGTAGGCCTAAAGCAGATTTAAAATTAAGATCTTTTAAGTGTGTTGACAAACATAGAAATTAAGAACATTAAATATGTAATTTTATTTGAAGCATGTCAAACATTAGTATGAGTAACGCCCTCAATCAGAGTTCGAACATTGATTTCTGAGGCTGTGAGAGTCTAAGTGCTTTCGCTGTTGAAGAACTTTTTTAAACAAAAATTTAGATTAATCTATAATATATGTTAAAAATAATATTTAATATAGACATTATTTATCAATTTTTAAGCCTTGAAATAGCAAACTGATATTGATTTTTTTTTTGTGATTACTAATATTGAATTCTAAGACAAATATAAATTATATTTTTACTTAACAAAAATTTAGTTTAATCTATAGTATATGTTGAAAATAATATTTAATATAGACATTATTTACAAATTGATAAACCTTGAAATAACAAACTAATATTGATAAACCTCGAAATAACAAATTGATAAACCTTGAAATAACAAACTATCTCGCTTAATATATTTCCAACAAGTAATATCATATTAATAGAAATATGAAGGAAAAAAAAGTACTCCAAGTAGGGTTTGAGCTCGTAGCTAATAAAATAGCTACCTTTGAGATCAAACATATAGCGGATAGCTTATAAGCTCGTTTGACAAAAAAAACTCTGTTTGGTAACGGTTTTTTACAACGATCTTATAGCTTATTTCACGAGCTTATAAGTTATTTTTCAAACGCTATTCCATGTAGCGTTTGAGCTTATAACTTATCATTTTTTTCCATCTTTACCCATATTAATTTGTCTAAAATCCATTTATACCCCTTTATAATTTATTTAAGGTTACATTTATATATTTTGTTTTGACTAACATCTTTACCCTTAGCACATTGCACTGACATATATATACCTCCTCGCTGTGTTTTTTTTTTAAACGATAATATACCCCACTTGTTTTTTTTCCTTGTTTTGAACTGTATAATTTTTTTTTGAACCGTATAAAATTGTTTTCCTAGTTTTGAACCGTATAAAATTGTTTCAAGTCTTTTGTGAAAAAAAGAAAAGACATTTTATGTCTATTTTTTTTTGGACTATTTTATGTCTAGTTATACCTTCCTTGATTGATAATGCATTTAATAATTCCAGTAAAATTAATTTCATGAAGGTCCCATAAAAAAAAAATCAAGAAGATATTATTCATTATATCTATCAATTATTGTTAATAATACATTTTTTTTGTGTTATTAATAATACATTATGATTACTGTCAATTTTTTTTTTAAAGAATTATGATAACCTTGAATTGTTGTTTAATTGTTGGCTAAGGTATAAACACTCAAATAAAAATAGATATCAAATAAAACTTTAGTGAATAAAATTTGATTTATAATATAGAAGATATATTAAATAGGCATTGTAGCTAAGTATTTTCCTAAATTTATAAGTTTAAATTAATTTTCAAAAAAAAATTAAACTAAGAATTCCTTAATACTTTAATATCAATTTTTTATTTTAGAGTTACATATCAATTTATATAAACTTTATTATGAATTAATTGTACCCTTTTATGTCATTTTACATTTATCAGCTAGTTGAACCGCTCATTTTACCAAACACTTCAATTAGCTTATAAGCTATCAGTCATCAGTCATTAACTATAAGCTATCAACTAGCTTATCAGTTATCCGTTGTTTTTACCAAACAGAGCCAACATGAACCACATGCTTACAACTCTCCATTTAACTACCTACCGACCTAGTCATAAAGATGTTTAAAATTTGACTTACGAAATATATCTAAAAAAGAAAATTAAAAACCTAATGGGAAGCCTAAAACTTTTAAGGGCCTAAAACCCTCAGTTTAGGAAAATTGCTTTTCTCCCTTTTGTTTTTGCTCATTCACTAATTTAAAAGTGTCTGCGTGAGTTAACTCATACCGAAAAATATATAATGAATTAACTCACTTAAAAAATGCCAAAAGTAAGTAAAGTTACACCGAACAATTTCAAGAAATGAATAATTTCAAAAGAAAAAAGAGCAATTACTTTAATTTAGTGACAGCCACTTGGACTGGCCCTTGTGAGAACGTTCATTACCATTTACCAATACCAAATTTCTATATTTAAGCAGACATAATAGTGCCCACATTTTAAAGGTGATCCATGACCCATGATACACAATATAATTATTATAAATAAATTAAAAAGTGATCCATGAGTGAGACATTGACTAAATAAAAAGTGTTTGGTTATACACACATAAATAAATATTTTTTTTAATAATAAAGAAGAAATTGATAAAAAAAAATGATTGAATATTTTAAGAACCATCTTTTAATGTGTGTGTGTCCAAACACTATTAATTTGGTCTTGTGACTATGGAAGAATACCTAGTGAGATATGTTGCCAACTTCTATAAATGAAGCTTTCTAGTTTCAACCAAAATCATCACCATTTCATGAGATTTAGGTAAATATGGGAGAAATACATAGTGAGGTAACATGGGAGAAGGAGACGGTAGAGGAAAAAGAAGAAGCACAAGCTCAAGTAGAAATATGGAAGTACATATTTGGTTTTGTTGAGCTATCTGTAGTGAAATGTGCAATTGAACTTGGCATAGCTGAAGCCATTGAAAATCACAAAAAACCCATGTCACTATTAGAGTTATCATCAACTCTAAAATGCGATTCTTCATATCTCAACCGTATCATGAGATTCCTAGTACATAGGAAAATATTCAAAACCATGAATACCAACCATGACGACTATCCTAGTTATGTTCAAACACCACTTTCTCGACGTTTGATTCGAAACGGTGAACATAGCATGGCTGCTTTTCTTTTACTAGAGAGTAGTCCTGTAATGGTAGCACCTTGGCTTAGTCTAAGTGGTCGTGTTTTGGTTAATGGCAATCCTTCATTTGAGAAGGTTCATGGTGAAGATGTGTGGCGCTATGCTGCTTCAAATCTTGATCATAGTAATCTTATCAATAATGCTATGGCTTGTGATGCTAAAGTTGTCGTGCCTGCAATTGTTGAAGGTTGTAGTGAAGTGTTTGATGGTGTTGGACCTTTGGTGGATGTTGGTGGAGGAAACGGTACCACCATGAGTATCCTTGCTAAGGCTTTTCCCAGGATTCGAGGAATTAACTTTGATCTTCCCCATGTCATTGATTTGGCTCCAAAGTATGATGGGGTGGAACATGTGGCAGGTGACATGTTTACAAGTGTTCCCAAAGCTGATGCTGCAATTATCAAGGTAAATAATCGGTATCAAACCCCTTATTTACTAAATAGTAGAAAAAAATAATAAATGCTAATTCATATTCTAAAATGATAATTATTTTGAGACGAAGAAAAATGTTAAAGGGACGATTATTTTAAGAGAGAGGAAGTATTTGGTGGCAACATCCAAACTTAATCTTTGTCAAAAAAAAAAATCCAAACCTAATCCAAAGATTTGTCTTGTTTTGGTTTCATTTTTTTGGTGGATGTGGAAAACTGCTTGGTCAAAATTTAGACACACGTTAGAATCAAGTATTTCATTTCAAATTTCTCATACTTACCTCTACTTTTTACATTTTTCTTTTAATTTGTAAAAAAAGAATAAGACAGAATCCAAATTTTTTTTATGCTGAGACTTTTTTTTTATATAAAAGTAAACGATATAAAAAAGGATAAATTTGTGAACAAACTCACAACATTCATGATAATAACATAAAACGGCTGAGTACACATCCCTACAAATCTGACTATATTCAAGACATTGAAATACTCATGTTTTTGGATCTGCAATGTGAGCGACACCAAAGTCATTGATTGATTCTGCACTTGATCAAAACTAATCTTTTAAATTGAATCAAATAAACAATGCACTAAGACGAAAAATCAACACACTGCACAAAGGTGAGAAATCAAAATAAACAAAGTCATGCTAGACGACGAAATCACAAAAACAAACGAAAGAAAACTAAAAATATGTGAAAATCCTTTATTTATCTAAAAGAGAAAGAAAAACAATTTGGAAGGGTGACTCAAGGTCAAAATTGACCCTAAATCACCCCTCTTTGATAGATCAAAAAGAAAAGTGATGACGGCCAGAGATTTGAGGTTTTTGATAACATAATATTTTAGTTTTTTGACAAAAAAAGAAAGTATTTAAAAAGAATTTTGTGTTAGAATATTAGTAATGTTGTATAAAACATTGTTTTTAAGTAGTGATATTTGAATAACTAAAGTAATGTATCATAACACCGTATAAAAAATCATGTAAAACAATTGTTAGTTTGATTGTGAGAGATATATTACTATGATTAGCAAAATGATAATCTTATAAAAATACAATCTCAGACAATTTATGGGTTGTTAAAAATATACTCTTGTGAAAAGATATCAATGTTTGATTTTATTTTAACTTTTAGTTTAATTGAGTGACCACCTTAAAATTTTGTATAGTAGTTGTCTTTTAGGCCAACTCGTCTTCAATAAACCAGACTCAATTTGATTGATATATAGAGCATGAGATTTGTTTGAATCTACAGACAAACTATTTTAGTTTAAACGAATAGGTTGAATCAAAATGGTAATTGAAGTCGAGTATAAATCGTCTCAATTAAAGTAGGTTCAAGGGTAAGACCACCAATGCAAATCGTTTTAGGCTTGTAAAAATATAAAATTTTGTGTGATAAAAGGAGTTCATAGTCTACTATTTTCAAAATTAAAATAAAAATTTATATATAAAATTTATATTTTTTTAAACAGAAAATATTAATATGTTAATTGGTTTTTACTAATGTTAATTTTTTTAATAAAATTTTGATATTGTCATTAAGTCCGCAATCTTTGATATCAACTGAAAAAAAAATTGAATAAAATTGATTTGGCTTATTTAATATATGATTTTGCATTATAAACATGAAAAAATAACACTTAGATCAAAATTTGGTAATCTTATTTAAGTATTATTACGAACTTTAAGAATACTATATTAAAATTTGCACCAGGCCTACATATGTAAAATATTGTTAACTTTTTATTAATAAAGGGAACCAATACACCAATCAATTGAATTGTATGTTGTAGATTGATTAAAATATGTGATTTGGTTATGATTTGATTGAATTATATATCAATTGTAGTGGGTTTTGCATGATTGGGGTGACGAAGAGTGCATCCAAATCTTGAAGAACTGTAGGGAAGCAATTCCAAAAGAAAATGGAAAAGTTATTATTGTGGAAGCAGTGATTGAAGAAGGAGAAGGAAAACACAAGTATAAAGACGTAGGGTTAATGTTAGACATGGTGATGATGGCACATACCAACATTGGCAAAGAAAGGACACTCAAAGAATGGGAATATGTGATCAAAATGGCTGGATTCAAAGCATTCATTGTGAAATCTATCAATGCTGTTCAGAGTGTAATCGTGGCCTCCTGTTAAGATTATGACAAACAAACACTGAAAATCAATAAATAATAATAGACCTAAGCTTTGCCTTTATTTGTCATCAAAATGCATTATTGTCATAAAAATAGACCTAAGCTTTGCCTGTATTTGTCATCAAAATGCATTATTGTCATAAAAATAAAAACATTTGTGTCGGTTGTCATGAATGTTCTGTACTTTGTATTAGTGTGAGATGCATTGACAATTTTCGCAACCTAATTTATACTCCCTCCGTCCTAAATTGTATGTCGCTTTAGAGAGAAAAATTTATCCCAAATTATATGTCGCTTTACAATACCAATGCAACATTAATGTTGTTTTTCCTATTATAACCTTAACTATTTATTACTCTCTCTTCTTTCAATTCTTTCATTTATCTTTCCCATATTATTTATTAAGGGCAATTTTATAAAACAACTCATAATATCTCTTTTCCACACAATATTAATTGCATTTCTTAATTTGTGTGAAATGCCCAAAACGTCATACATTTTAGGACGGATGGAGTATATGGGTGTGGCTAACCAGTGTCCGTGAGACACTGGTTAAAGAACAATATAATTAATGTGTCCCATTTAATATAACTCAATTAAAGTGAAAAGTTACTCAACTTAATTAAAAGAAGAAAACATTGCATTTAATACTCTTTAGAAAGATAGCTACACAACACGCGATTCCTTTCATTTGTTTTTCTTGTGAACTTTTTTTGATTTTTTTTTTTTGAATCCACTTGCTTCCTTTCATATCAATAATTTTCTTCCTATAAATTTTACTCTAACAGATTTTTTTTCCGTGCATTTTCTATAATAATTTTTTTCTTTCAAACCAATTCAAGGGAAAGCCTATGCTTAAACCAGTTTTTTTCCATGAATTTTTTTTCTTCCGGTGAAAAATTCTATTGTTTTTTATTTATTAAAAGTTGTAGAAATAATTAAACTAAGACAAGAAATTATAAAGTCCAAAATAAATTTACAATTCCAAAGATAAAACATATCATATTAAAAGAACAAACATTATGATCAAATAAATTAAGATGATATTCCACTATTGATGCTGATTTTTAAAGAGTATTGAATACAAACCTTTCCTATTTTAATTAAATTGACCAACTTTTCATTTAATTGAGGTTAATTAAATGAGACACATTAATTATATTGTTTCTTAACCAATGTCCTGGGGGCACTCGATAGCATTGCCCTTTATATATTTTGATATTTGGTATAAACTAAAACTCGTATATTCAAATAATTTAATTGATATATACCGTCAATTTAAAGTTCTTTTGCACCGTCAGTCAATCTTGATCGTTAGATTGCTAAAAAGTTTAATTGCAAGTATAACTATTTTTAAAATCATACATTATACTCCTTCCGTTTTTAAATATAAGCAAAATTAATTTTTTAAGTTCATTTATTTAATGATGTATGTGGTTCATATTATGGACTACATACATCATTAATTGAATGAACCTAAAAATCAATTTTGCTTATAATTAAAAACGGAGGGAGTAGAAGTTAATAAGTGAAATGTTAACATTGTGGTTGTACAATTTTTTGTAGTCATTTGAATGGAAAACAACACCTTGAGTTCATGTGGCACTAACGAATTTTGGTTTTCTCTTAGAATGTGGTTCCATGCCCACCTGAATATGAGCTTAATTTTGATACTATCAACAAATTACAATATACTCTCTTAAATATAAATAAAATTGACTTTTCAGGTTCATTTATTTAATGATGTATGTGGTTCATAATATGGACTACATACATAATTAATTGAATGAATCTAAAAAAAAATCAACTTTACTTATAATTAAAAACGGAGGGAGTACCTTGAAAAAATTAATGAGTCAAATGACACATTTTTAGCATTTGACTCATTAATGAGACAAAAGAAGATTACATTTATTTCTCTAATAAAAATTTGAAAAAAAAATCACAATGTTTTTAATGTGGTAGGATGAGGGATCCATAAATTTAGAATCATAAACTTGTTAAATTTTGAGAAATGATATTTGTACAACTTCTTCTCTCATACTCACATTATCTTCTTATTCTCTCTCTACTTTTTTTTCTCTCTATTTCTTTGACCAATGAAAAGAGAGAACAACAAGGTTGTCCCAAAAGTTGTTTAAATATCACTACTCTTAAATTTTACCCTATATCCTTACAATTCATTTAAAAAAATACAATTTTACCCCTTTTATCCTTTAACTTCATCTCTTACTAAAATTTCCGGTAAGTATAAATTCTCCGAAATTGAATAAATTTTTAAAAAACTCTGGTGAAGTTTAATGGTAGACAAAACTGTAAGTAGAAATAGTTAAAAAAAGATTTTCAGATTTTTAACCAGGTTAAAGTGCATATTTCTTCAAGAGCGTGTTATGAGCATTTTGAACAAGAGCGTGTGCTACTATTTTATCATATCATCAGCAGCAGGATCTCAGCTGAGCTCAGACAAAATTTCGTTCTCAGTAATTAAATTGGATGATACTAATAAACAAACATGGATCAGGTGAAAAACTCATTCTGCACTTTCTATTGACTGCCAATTTGATAATGTGGCGTGTTTTGCATGTTAATAAAGTTTAGTTGATATGGACAAACTAAACAATAATTGATTCTTTTTCTTTCCCAAAAAAAATTAATTGTTTTTTAATCATATTTAAAAAAGTATAATATACAATTATGTTTATTTCCTCAAAAAAAATTATGTTTATTTGAAACTTTAATTAGTTGTTGGACAAAGTTTAAAAAAAAAAAAATTATATTATAGTAAATGAAGGTTGATTTAGTTGATAAATAATTGACCTAAATTTTTGTTGTTAAAGTAAAGACCTCTTTGATAAGTGATATGTAAATATATTTATAAACATTCTCTGAATTCTAAGATTTCCTCTGATCTTTCTAAGATCTCCTCTGATCTTGATTACCAACAAAACTCAACTCACTCAAATTTTTGTTTACTAAAATAATAATATCTTGTATACTGATTAAAAAGTTACGCTAGTGGTGAATTGTTTTACAAATTATGCATCTTTCATTTCAAATCAATTTTAATGGATTTCTATGTTCTGTTTTTTTTTTCAATAATTAAAAAAAAAGTTCGAATCCAGTATCAAAGTGAGCGAAATTCTACCCACCCTTTATGAAGGGTTGTAGAGAGCCCACACAATTATGTGTTATGATCTCTAGCACCCCTTCTCCCATGTGAAAGGTGGGAATAGATTGTCTCCATTTTCTCAACTTTTTTACGATTGTTATAACAGAGACCATACATATCCATGAAAGGTCTGTCCAAATTTAAACATTTTTTCTACTACGTTTATCATGGATCGTCTAATAGGTGTCTATTATGGACCATAGTTTAAAACTGTTAGATCAAAACATGTTAAGGTATAATATTATTTTTTCAGCAGTTCCTCTCTCTCCCTCAATCTTCACCTTCTACTCTCCCTTGTCATCCTCCACCATTTGCCCCAACCTCCCTTCGTGATCCATTACCCCACCACATGTGGCAAAAACGAGATATAACAAGGGCAACCATGAAATGGAGGGAAAGGGATGTCGAGGTCAGGATGGTGGCATGACGCGGTGTCACTATTTTTCATATGTCATTTGTTTGTTGTGCTCGTTAGTCGTTGGAGACAAACTTAGGCAAGGGGAGAGACGTGGGCGCCACATGTGTCAATGGTGAAAGAAACATGACATATAGGGAGGTCAGCCGAGAAAGAAGGCATGTCATGGCATAGCAACAGAGAATGTACTGATGAGCCGCACCGCGCAACACAACAGTTGCCCTACTTAAATTGAACATATTCAAGTCATACGATAAATTAAGGGTTAAAGGATTGAGCCAGTAAAAATTTGGAACCAGATTAACATCAGGGATATTTTTCAACCCGTCATTTTCTCACTCAACTATAATAATCACTTTTTTAGGAAGCCTCTAAAAAATTGTTTTATTAAAGGGTAGTGCTAACTTGTGTCCTTAGGACACATGTTAAGAAATCTAAAAGAAGAAATATTTTCTAAATTTTTTTGCATTCAATTCATTAAAAAGTTAAAGATTAAATATAATGCACACATTTTAATAAAATATTTTTATATTTGATTCATTAACTTGTGTCTTAAGGGCACAAGTTATCATTTTCCTTTATTAAAACGTGGTATGAATTTTGAAAAGAAAAAAAAAACGTGGTGAGAATTTTGCTTTTGGGTCCATGTATGAAATTTTTGCCCAGTGTTGAAAATCCAATTTATTCCTTCTGATCAATCAATTCAAAATGAACATCACCTATACTTTTTGAAAATTTTCGATCCTTTGTTTTATTTCCAATGCCCAATTCAGCAGTGCTATCTCTTGCTCTTTCAAATTCATCTCTGAAACCTGGCCGCGACTAGAGCAAACAAACAACAATTACTTTCATAAAAACAAACAATTATTAGAAAAGATAATGCAAAAATACGAGATGCAAATTAAATATCTCACAAAATGGTTCCATGTTAAACAATTTCAATACTGACTTACAATAACGCGAGAATAATTTCTATGTACTGATGGTATAAAAAAAATACACATGCATTCAATCAAATCATGACATAAATGTAACAAAATAAAAAAATCATGCATAAAATATTTATAAAGATACTTTAAAAACTAACCCAAAATATGTGGTATCATTAAGTGATTTGATTGGATGCATGGATATTAGAGTTTATCGGTGTATACAAATTAAATTCCTTCTCCATGCCTAATATTGGTCTGAGAGCCTCCCATGTAACCCCAAAGAAAATAAGAAAGATCTCACAATGTTTTTATACTCTGTTTGGATTGATAGAAATGAATGGAGCATAATTGAATATAATGGAATAGAGTGGAAGGAGTGGAATTGAGTGGAAGGAGTGGAATCGAGCTGAGATTTTATTATATTGCTTGAATATTTTATGATGTGACAAAATAATGCTCAATTCCATTGTTTGAAAAGTGAATGAAACAAAATAAATTATAATCTTTTAATTCCATTTTCACCCTTATATAAAAAAAACAAGATTATATAGAAATAAAGCATGTTATCTTATATTAAAATAATATATAATGTATTTAATAAAAAAAAATCTATATCTACGTCTTTTTTTTTTTTTCTTTTTTTTTTTTTTTTTTTTTTTAAAAAAACTCATTCTCAGCACAAGGGAAGGTGTAGACACAAAGCCTGAAACTAATCGTGCTCATTTAAATTGAAGCCAAAGCATGTTCGTGAACGGAACACATTGAATGGGCTAATATCATACTATTATTCAAACAATTTATGGTTGATAGTTGATACAAACATCATCCAGATTTAAAACATGAAGAAATTTCACTTTGAGAATAGAAGGGTAGAGGGGTTATGTTTTAACTGTGAAGCTCCATAATACACCCCAAATTGGGGGGAAAGAAAAATTGAAGGATTGGATGGAATGGAATGGGTTTCATTGTGTTCCACTTGAGTTCATTTCATTCCATCACATACCACCAATCCAAACATAGCCTTAGAGACGTAATTGAAAAAAATTCCGACACAAACATTACCATTGTAAAAGTTCAAAACTACTTTTATAATCAAATTGAATGAATACAGAATGGACAGTCCTGTCCCACAAATTTAAACAAAGCACAGTAGCTGAACTGGACTTGACAGTTAGCACCAAAATAATGTAAAAATGGAAAAATTGACATTTGATTGTATGATACCGCATTGTACATTCAATACCTCATCACATATTGGAAAAATGGTATACAATATCTGGCAATTGCTTTTATACTCACCTGCAATGATGTATATCTCTCACTTCTAAATTTGGTAAACTTGTGTCTCTACCTCAAGTATAAATTGCATGAAAGTAGATGGTCTACTCAATTTCTTTCATAAAACAAAATGTATGCCTCACAGCGAAGAACTTCATCAAGGGATACTTGACGCACATACGCATCACTAGCGTGATACCATGTGGAACTCTCATTTTCTTTATTATCAACCTTCTCTCTGTTACTCTGGCCCCCTCTCACATAAGCAACATAGTGACCCCCTCTCATGGTTCCCGAGTGCTCCACGACACCAACCAACTGGTATCTATACTCCTCTTCATTAATACACCTTTTTAAACAGAAATTGGGAGTAAATCACATGCCAGTGGACCAATACAAATGTATAAAGAAAAGAAGTAAAATCTACAAAAAGTAAAAATTAAGGTAAAAACTGAATTCAGAAATCCAAATTGTACACGGTGGTTTCAATCATTTCCAAAATAGTTCCTAATTTCCTAAGATTAAAATAAAATAAACTGATAATTTTTAACACTTGAAAATAAAAACAAATTAGAGAAGATAATTGGGTAAATATGTAAAATGAAGAAAACTTAGTAGAAGTAGATGCATTAGGCAATTATAAGTTGTTAAAACTTCAAACAAGAACACTAGCAAGTAACTAAGTACCTGGGATCCATATATGGTCTAAGATCCATTGTTTCTCTGAAGTTGACACGACCATTTAATTTACTTAAGCGACCACGGGCATCTTGGCTGAATCTCTTCAGATGAATGGTCAAGACAGGTGGAGCTCTATAAATGAGGACCCTTTTAGTTGCATCCCTATTCACTCTAATGCTTTCTAGGTCGGTCTCTTTGCCACTGCATTCTTCTGAGTCATTGTCATCATTATCTAACATTGGAGCATCTTGTTGGACGTTTCCGGTAATAGAAGAATCAACAGCTGAATTATCACAGCTTTCTTCATTGTTGGGTTGATGTAAACTTGAAGACTGTAATTCACAATTATGAAGCTCATCTGTTTGACCGTTTTCAAGCTCTGTGACATGTTGAACATGTGAAACTGAACTTTCTATATTCTCGTCATTTTTAATATCTTCATTTCCTGTACTACTGACTTTAAAAGAACACGCTTTAGATGCATGCCACGATTCATCATGACTACCACTCGTATTTCCATCGGATAGAGTTTTTTCCTGCTCTTTTGCTTTCTTCTTCTGACGTTGGAGGATTTTTGAACAGTTCTCACAATGCCAAGCATTTTCATCTGAAAGAAGCTCGGGCTTTATAAAATGTGCCAAACAACTCTCTACAGAGACTGGAGAATCTGTATCATCTACTTCATCTGGATCAGATTCACTGATGTTTCTTATGATAATGCCAGCTTCCACATCACCAGACGAAGAAGGCCTGGGAGCAGGCCCAGCAACAACTTCAGGCTCATTAAATAAGCCACCAAAGACATCAAACTCTGATTCTTCTGGACCACCACCCAAAACAGACGAGGAGTCCCCACCATCTATTCCAGTGATGTCTCCAGCTGAGGAACTTTCTTCTTTGTATGGAAGTAACAGCACTTCTGAATTTTGAACTTGTAAAGGAACCTCATCTTCCCGCTCATTTGATGAAGAAAAATCAGGCCTTTGGTTTTGGTCCTCCTTAAGGAAAAAAACAGGACCACTGGTTTCACAGCTAGCTTGTTCAGGGAATGCAGTCAAACGTTCATCCTTGTTCTCAGAGTCCTGTACCTCCGGTGCATCTTCCTTCTGGGATATGGAAGCATATCCATCTATCGTGGTTTCGGCTTCCACATAATCCAACCATGGAAAATCATCTGATGAATCTGATGTTTTGTTTGCAACACTGTCAAGCCCTTGCATCTGTTGAGACTCTCCAACAGTAACCAAATTTGGTGGAGATAAGTCCTCTTCATTGGTTTCAGCTTCCACATAATCCAACCATGCAAAAGCATCTGATGAATCTGACGTTTTATTTGCAACACTGTCAAGCCCTTGCATTTGTTGAGACTCTACAACGGTGACCAAATTTGATGGAGATAAGTCCTCTTTATTGGCCTTGCTGCTTATTTCTTCAGAACCTAATACCGTAGAAACACCAGAAGAAGCCACCAATTCTCCAGCAACTGATGTGACAGACTGATCAGGGCAGGATGATTCATGGCTGGATGATTGGCTTGGTACATTTTGAACGGGTAACAGATCATCATTCTTGTTAACTTTGGCCTCGCTGCTTATTTCTTTAGAACCTAATATCGTAGAAACACCAGAAGAAGCCACCAATTTGCCAGCAACTGATGTGACAGACTGATCAGGGCAGGATGATTCATGGCTGGATGATTGGCTTGGTACATTTTGAACGGGTAACAGATCATCATCCCTGTTAACTTTGGCCTCGCTGCTTATTTCTTTAGAACCTAATATCGTAGAAACACCAGAAGAAGCCACCAATTCTCCAGCAACTGATGTGACAGACTGATCACGGCAGGATGATTGGCTTGGTACATTTTGAACGGGTAACGGATCATCGTCCCTGTTAACTTTGACTCGAGATTTTGCTCCTTTTTTTGGTGGAGGTTTAGTCTTTCTGGTTCGGGGTGCTGGTTGAGCCTTCCGAGGCGGAGGTTTCTTGGTTGGAACAGGGAGGGAAAGATCTAAAAAAGGCTCATACACTGTTGAGGAATGCCCACATTCATTGCAACATACAGTACTGGATATCTGCCCCCCAAATAATGCATCAACTAAAGTTTTGGAAGAGGTCCCATCTCTCTTGAGAGAGCCATTCTGCTTCCTACCAGCTAGTTCTTCAGTACTCAAACCATCCAGTAAACAACGAAGCAATTCATGACTGTCATGTTGCTGATATCCTCGGAATTGAGGAGACTTGGAACATACACAACCAAAAAAGGATCTTGGATTTATAATGTTTTTGAATCCTGATTCTGGGTTTGTTTCAGTGAACAACTTCTTCAACGAACTAATAAGTGGCCCAACAAAGGCATCAATCCTTAGGAAATTGTCCCGCAATTTATTCATAGCAAGCAGATTTTGCATGATTGAATTAAAGAAACAAGTATTCCCAAGATTAACCATGCCTCGAACCACATAACCACCTTGTCCATATGAACCGCTTGTGGACAGAGATCCTAACTTAATTTCTGAAGTGACACTGCCATCCCCAATGGAAACATCCTCAACATCTACTAAAGTTTTTCCTGACGATCGTCCTTTTAACAATTTCACAACATCAGATATAACATGACTTGCTTCATCAGTTTCAAGCTTATCAACTTGAATAAGCATATTGCAACGAAAACACCAACACAGTTGAGGTTTTTCAATATTAACCACTAACGGGTGCCGAGCTTTCTTTGAATGCACAATTGCATGACAATTAGGGGTTATAGGTAGCCCCACACCTCCACAGGTGTATTGACCACACTCCAAACAAACCCATATAGACTTTGAATCGGATTTTGAGTCTGCACCTCCTTTCTTCTTCCCATGTTTACCTTTTCCTCTACCGCCCCTCCTATCAGCCGCACCTTCCCTGCAGCCTTCACACCTTATGGGTGCAGAAGACTCAACCTTACCAGACAATATATCTAATTGAATACCTTTAACAAGATGAGTACAAGGATTTGTCTCTTTTGCAACTGAAACCTCCTCACCAACAGAGTCAGTAGTTGGGGGGTTACATGATTCCGTAACATTTTCTGGCGGCGAATAGATAACAACCGCCTTCTCCTTAACAGAACTTCGACCCCTCTTTTTTATTTTCTTCGCCATTGTTCCTACAATCCAAAACAAATCAATGATCTATGCCAGTATACAACAGACAAGAAATCAGATATCCATCCCACTTACATTAAATAATAACACATGTTGCTTGTTATAAACTCCCAACCAGGAAAAAAAATGGGGATGATTAAAAAAAAACAGGACAAATGATTTTTACCTGCAAATTAGGAGAGGCAAAAAGAAGCTTTAACACGAGGATCTTCGAACTTCAAAGAATTGCCGCTTCTCTACAAGTGAAAATAACCTAAATTCAACAAAGGCACAATCTTAAGTATAGGACAATTGTAAGCCATAAATCTTATCCAATAGTAACACCTAACAAAGCTTTGAAAATTTAAACAAAGCAAACAACAAAAGAACACTTCAGTTACAAACACAGGGCTTGTTTGGATTGACTTATTTGAGCTTAACTACTGACATAAACACTAGTGACACTGTTTGGGATATTTTATTAAAAACAACTTATGACATGTGCACAAGGATAGCTTATGAAGACAGTTCCAATTGATGTTATATTGTGTTATAGAAGAGGTTATTCGAAAAGTGATTATGCTATAAGGTGCAAAATAAGTTGTTTAACCAAACAGGGCCATAAAGAGAGAGTGATAAGTTTTGAAAGCAAATGCAATTGAATTTGTCATAACTAATCAACAGAATCAAATAGATGAATAATGGGTGGTGACGATAGAAATTAGAAATAATATATTTAGTGATGAAGTGAAGCGGTTGATAAAAGTGTGGGGAATAATGCAAACAGAATGAGATCGATAAGAGAAACCCAGAAAATAAGGAAACAATAGAATAAGTAATTAATGATAAAATGAGTGAGTAGTGAATTGATACCTTTGTGTTTGGAGTGAATTGAGAATCAGAGAAAGGGAAGATTGAAAGATGCGGCGGATGGTGGTGGTGGTGGTGGTGGTGGTGGATGAGCTCTCCCTCGGGTGGAGAGAGAGACGTGCAAGGTTGGTTTGTGTTACCAGTCCAGTCGGGTCACACTGCCCGATCCAATCCTCTTTCCACTGTTAATATACCCTAATTAATTACCGAACACTGCTAATTACTTACTACTACTAGGGTGGGTACAAACTTGGTGTAAAGCAAACGGTGGTGTCTAACTATTTTTAGAAGTTTTTTTTTAATTAGATAAGATATGATTAAAAATAACATTAGTGTTTACTGTATTTGAAATTTTATTTAAAATATTTTTAGCAATTGTTAATTTGCTTCTTAGATATGTTTTTAAATTGTAGTTGAATAAAAGTTTAAAACGAGACTTCTCATTTTAATATATAACTAACTCGTATGATTTTCACAATACGAAGACACGAAAAACACGTCATTTCCATCATTCAATTATCACAAAGAAAAAATAAACTATAGATATTTTGATTCTTTAAAGATGTTTTTTTTTTTTTTTGTGTGTGTCTTAGGGTGAGTCTAATTCATTTCAAAATTTATTCCTTTATTTAAAAGAAGTTTCAAAATTTATTCTCGGAATATTAGCCTCACATATATAATTGGTAAATTCTTGATTTTTCTAAAAATAATCCCCTCTCTAAATATGGGAATAAAAAAATTTAGAAGTTGCGTCTTTGTGGTAACCTTAAAACGACTTTGTATCTGTTATAGAGATTTCATTTCTAGTGGTGTGTATAAAAAATGCATGTAACTAGACATTAATTTCTTAAATGTGTTTGAGCTATGTTGCTTTTTAAAAGAAAGACAAACTCTCTTTTCCTTTTTTTTTGTTTTTGGTAATACTCTTTTTTCCTTTTGAGGCAAGGAAATATTAACTCTTGAGCATTACATAAATTGTCAGTCGACACACATTGTCTTCCCTCAAAGCTTGAATGGAAAATGGGTTCAATTGAATTTGAAGGTCTTTAAGTTTGTTTATTGCATCAACAGTAAGAGCTTACGTATGAAATGATCTTTGTTCTTCACTATATAAACGGCAGTAAAAGAGTCTGATTCGGAGCAACATATATGATTTTATCGTAATTGAAAATTTATTGAAATTATTATTGAAAAACATTTATTCTATTCCACCTGCTATTATCTTAGCATTCATTTTTTTTTGACGGAATTATCTTAGCATTCATGATAATGCAAAATACTTTGAGTTATAGAAAAATAAAATAAAGTAAAGAGGATAGGATAACATGACTTTTAAGAGTTATCTAATTTTTTTTATTAGTCTTAGAATTGTTAGGTTTTAAAATTTTACTCAACAAATTGTATATCTTATAAAGTTGGTTTGATGCTATGAAGTCTGGATACTCCAAAACGGAAACGTACCTGTATCGGATACGTATCGGATACCGATACTCCACGGATACTCGCAGATACGCACTCACAAAGTATCGGAATTAATTATTTAAATTTTTAAAAAATATTTTAACGGATACTTATACGATACTTCGCAGATACACAAGGATGCTTATAAGATACTTCACATATACACATCATAAAAAAAGATGAAGAATAAAAAAATGAGACAATGTTGTAAACATTCAATATAGATGTATATGATTCAATTTTAGATATGCATCACTAGAATTGTTTCTCGATGAATCACTTAAAATTATACTTCTTGTGGACGAGGGTAACGAGAGAGGTGATTCAATTAATCAATATTAGATGAAATTTGTGTTGAGTTCTTTTAATCAATGTTTATTTTCTTCAAGTATTTTACATACATATAAGTTTTAATATAAATTTTTTTTAACGTATTTTATCCATATCGTATCCTAAATTTTAAAAAATTTGCGTATCCACGTACTCGTATCATATCGTACTCGCACCCGTATCTGTATCCAGGCTTCATAGGTTTGATGGACTATGGTAAAAGAGTTAAAGAGTAGAGTGATATCACGTTTTATTCATATCTCCAACAAATACTAACAAATTATCAATTAGCATATTGACCTCTTAAAAAAAGAATGTGTCAAAATAAACCTTGTTTAATAAAAAGTTGTTAATTGTTTATCCAACGACATTATTATTTTATCAAATAAAAGCCTTTGTATTGAGCTTGACTGGTTACTCCACTTTGTTAGAGAACATGATGTGCTAACAATAATTCAGTCCAAAAGAAAAGGGATAACATTGATCACTTAAGCTAATTTTTTGAGAATGTATGTTAAATACTGCAAAATAGATCTATTCTCAAAAAGAGAAGCAAAATTGCGATACCTCGTATGTTGTCTTCTACTAAGTTCTAAAGCACTAAATTTCTGCAAGTACCTACCTTGAGAGTGTAAATTACATTGACCCCAAATACACCATACAATATGGAACACAAATCTGAAGAACCAAACCAAACTAACAGAAAAACTTTGAAAAGAAAATATAAAACTCAATGAAAACTACATTCCAATGACCATTGAATTGCAATTGCATGCTAAAAAGGCATCATTTTTCTGGTCATTACAACATCAGAGCCAAAAGTAGACTAGTAGAAGAGAATGCATAGTGAAGGCTAGACAGTTGCAACTTCAATCCAGCACCAATAGGACTTACAGGTCCAAATGCAATAGAAGAAAAGCTCCCGTCACCACCCGTGCTCAAGTTAGAACTGATATGAAAATATTCAATACCAATATTAGTTTTATATAACAATGTAAACGTTTAGTTGTAACTCTAATTCACTATAATGGATGTACAAAAGAGTCACATTCTTACCTTCCTGCATATATGCATGATCCATAACCTGTATAACAAAATACTCATTATTAGTTGCTTTATTCTCTATACAAATCTTCAACAGAGGCATGTCATTATCCACAAACAAACATTTCAGTGATAATCACAAAAAAAAGGTGAACTAGGACCTTGAAAAAACATCAAATATTCAGATTAAACGTTGATTTACTCACTAACTTTGTAGCACCGACACTTCTAATCGAAAGCGTGTCTGGTGTTTGACATATGTCATTGTCAGACACGACACCAACACATAAGGTTTTGTGTCATTTTCTCAAATTATTACCGGTGCCAACATGTCCATGTCGATTCGGTGTCTGTCAGTGCTTCATAACTCATTGACGTTTGACAATTACATGACTTTTCGGTGCAATTGCTCTTTATACAAGAGCAAGTCCTCTAAATAATCCAATGATATATAGAATAATTTGAAAAGCATGTGGTTATATGACATTATAAAGGAATGACTTGATATGTTACAAAAGTGGCATACAAAAATATTGGAGTTACAACAGACTATAATAAGCTACTTGTTGAGTGTAGCATGCACTTTATATGACAATCCTAAGTAAGCTAACAAATTTCAACTAAAATAAATGTACAAAGAAATAACCTCTAAATTAAGCTAATTTTTTTTAACCAACTTGCAATTAATAATAAACTAACTTGTAATTACTTATAACCAACTGCAGCTAATTCTAACACCATGAACTTACTTGGATCCTTCGTAGTTATCATAGCTGTATCATCAAAGTCACATGTTCCTCCAACACTATTCATTTTTTGATAATAATCATTATAAGCATAAGAGGCATGGCTTTTCACATCATTGGGGAAATAGCAAGGTCTCCCTGCTTGAATAGCTGCACAGTTTGCCCGGCCTTGTCCGCAAGCCCAATCCAAACCAGCTTCCATCTTTTCAGCGTCCACGCCATCTTTAGCCACACAGAAAGACTTTGAAGAATTTCCAAAAATCTGATTAGAACCACTAAAACTCAAAGGGTAAACACTACTTCCATTTGTTGAATAAAAAAGTCCCCAATGTCTTTCAGATATAGGTCCTGTTCTCTTATCTTCATCAAACAATTCATATATATAGGTACTAATAGCCATCTTTGGTTGACTAGGAGGACCTGAATCATTAAGTACTCTCCTAATCAAATTAGTATTGTAGGTCTCAGCATTTTCTAAACTAGCGTCCGGTTCGTTTGATCCACCTGAATGTGGCCAGCCAGTTTCTGTGACAACAATCCGTATATCATTGAAATTTAATGCTTGTATAGAATAATAGGTAGCATCCACCATAGCATCAAACATACTGTCATAACGGAACAATGTGTTCGGATCAACAATTTTCTTTGTCGAAGGAAGGGATCGAAGTAAAGCATATTCAATCGGAAAAATGCCGTCTCCTTTAGTATATCCATAATAAGGGTGAGCATTTAACATATAGGAAGAGTTTGTGTTCTTCAAAAACTCGAGGATTTGGTGTATTGTTGAGTTCCATGATGAGTTAAAAGTGGCTGTAGAAGGAGGAAAAGGCTTAGGGATTAAATCCATGGACTGAGGCGTTGAAACTTTAACACGGAAATGAAGGTTTGAAGCAACCAAGGCACTGTGAAGATGATTCATGGCAGGAACAAGGACACGAGCAACATTTGGGATTGAAGTAAGAACTTCACTACCAACTGCTATTGTTGTGATATTGGTGTGAGGCATGTAAGCAGCTACGTTTTTGCTAATCCATGATGCAGCCACTGATGGAGATTCTCCAATTCTCAATATTTCTTCGTCGGTGACGCCAACAAGGACTTCAACGCCGGTGTTTGAAAGGGCTTGTAGCATGTGAGCATTAGCATCATAGAGACGCACATGAGTAATTTGATGAGATTTTAGAGTAGCAACTATATTTGAAGCTGATGGTAGATCAGTGACATCAGTGCCAATGTTTACCCCCACAAATGCACCTACACCATACATGATAAATAATGTGATCTAATATCAACTGGAAAAATATTCCTTACAGTACTCTAACTCAATTATTATTAAATTTTAAAAACAACTACTTCATTAGAAAAATGTTCAGGCATGTTATTCTTTAAAATTCTAACCTTGAAGTTAAATAATTAAGTAGCATATGCTCCTATGAATCACGGACACTCCTTGGATTAAACGTGTCACGGGGTCGGACATGTGTCGTGTCTGACACCGACACATATAATTACACCGAATTATGTGATTTTCTCAAATTATTAGCGGTGCCGGTGTGTCAGTGTCAGTATCCATGCTTCATAGTTATGCTCATAGTATGAAGAAAAGATTACAAGAATACATGGCTAGACTATCAAACATTGTATTTTGACTAAAAAATGGTTTAGAAATATCTGTAACTGCGAATAAGAGTTAACTGATAACACATACACAGTCTTTACAAATGAAAAACCATAGTATAATGAAACCAAAAAAAGAACATAGTATAAAGCTGAACATGGTAATAATAATAGTTTTTTCAACTCAAAGCATTGAGAGAGGAGGGTGGCATAAATTACCTAATACATTGTTTACAGTAGCAAGAGTGAGCAATAACACACTAGTGAGCCATTTTTGAAGCTTCATAGTTTCCAATCCAAAGAGACAGATGAAGGAACAGTATAGCGGAAAAAGCGGTACCAAGAATAGGTATGGCAGCTTCAGTTGAGTTGAGGTTGTCCTTTTTTTCTTTGTCTAACACTACATGTGAAAATGAGACTTTTATGTCATCTTTCTCTGTTCCTATGATTTTCCCTCCAATACCAAAACCAAATTAAAAAGTCATTCTTCTTTCTGTCACCACATATCACAATGCTCGAAACCAAAAGTGAAAACGGAGCCAAAAGGTCAAACACGCGTTACTATATCATTATTATATGTCTAATGTACCACTTTTCATGGGTTTCTGCCATTGCTCTTCAGGTACCTCCTATTGAATGAATACATTTATGATTACACAAAATGTTTAGATGAGACGCGCATGTCCCTTGTAGTAGTTTTTTTTATTGAAGAAACTAAAATGAAATTATATATAATCAAATGACTATATTTTCCCCAAGAAGTTTTTAAAATGAGTAAATCACTAAATTAGTCTATGTCTTTGTACCAACTTCTCAACTTGATCTCTGACTCTATTAATAACTCAAAATGGTTCATATCTTTGTCAAACATTTCTCAGAATGGTCCCCAACTCTATTAATATAAAAAGGGAATGATAGAGTAATAATGCAATTATATAAAGAAAATGCTAATAAGTGTTCATATGATACTTGTTAAAAAGTTTAAAATATATAAACTTTATCTTAAAATTTTTGCATTCATTATATAATTGGTCCCACACAAAATATTGCTCTCCTTTATTTCTTGGTAATGCTCCTACTATGTCTTAAGGCTAATGTAATAATAGTCTATTTTGAATTTGGACTATTGATATATTTATTAACTCTCTTTTTTGATCCATTTTGGTAGTTTATGTTAATATATTTATTTATTTTTGAGGAAAATGTTAATATATTTATTAACTCTCTCTTTTGATCCATTTTGGTATTTATGTAATTGATACACACTTACTAACTATTTTCTTTATGCCGAAGACGTATGTATCAAGATTATCCTACATCGGTGCGAACTAAACAGACCCTTATTTGTGAATCTAATGAAAGAAAAGAGATGGTTGTTTTTTATGCCCTGTATTGATCAAAATAGACAAAATTATCAATAATAATAATTAGAATAATGTCCCACATCCGGTAATATGAAGAAATATGCAAAGGCTTGGTTATATAAATAAAAGTCTTGTATGTTAGTATTATATGCACCAATAGTTAGTGGGTTTTGCTATAGCTAAACATTACTTCTTTTTTTTTTTTTGGTCAAGTAGCCTAGTGGCTAGAGCTCACACAATTAAATTGTAGAGAAGTGGGGTGTCCAGGGTTTGAACCCCGGCCCCTTGCATATAATATGCAATATCCCTACCAACTGAGCTAAGCTCACGGGGATCTAAGCATTACTTCTACTATTCAAAATTTGTAATTATCAATTACATTATACAATTTCTTTGTTTCTATATTTCTTTATGGTATCAGACTGAAACGGTCCAACCCCCTCTCCCTCTAAATAAGGACATCGTTCCTAACCCCAGCTGCCACCCTCGCCGCCATGGTCACCGACAACTATACCTCAATCACCAACCTCTATGAACCATCCAAACCACTTGCCTGCATCACCCTTGGCAGTGTAACCAAACTTCTTCCCACCAATTACCTTAATTGGCAACTCCAGGTTGAAGCTTTCCTTGATGGCTATAATCTCCTCAAATACTCAGATGGATCGTTACCGGCGTCGTCCAAAACGATCACAACCACTGCCGAGACTCCAATGACAACAGAAAATCCTGCCTATCAAACTTGGCGACAACAAGATCGCCTCATCTATGGCGCCCTCCTCACCACCCTCTTAAATGAGGTCGCCCCCTGGTTTTTCAAACAAAGACCTCACACGGTCTTTGGACCCTCCTCAAGAACACAACAACCAGTCTACCAACGCCAGTGGGATCATCACCCGTTCTCAAAACAACATTGTTAAACCCATCAAAAAGCTCAACCTTCATGTTCGACCTTATGTCCCATCGAACCGAGCAATATCACTCAAGCCCTTCGTGACCCTGACTGGCGCTCGGCTATGCAAGCTGAATTTGATGCCTTACACAACAATAACACATGGGATCTTGTTAGCCGGTCCTCTGCTCAGAATTTGGTTGGGTGTAAATGGGTTTTTCGTATCAAACGAAATCCGGATGGCTCCACTGATCGTTACAAGGCACGACTAGTCGCCAAAGAATTTCATCAACGCCCTGGATGTGACTTCACATAAACATTCAGCCCAGTTGTTAAACCGGTGACTATTCGAATTGTCTTTACACTTGCAGTTCGTCAAGGATGGTCCCTTCGTCAGCTTGATGTCAACAATGCTTTCCTCCAAGGTACACTCAAGGAGGAAGTATTCATGTTACAACCACCTGGATTTGTCGACAAAACCTTCCCTGATCATATTTGTCATCTCAAAAAGTCACTTTACGGGTTAAAGCAAGCACCTCGTGCCTGATTTACGGAGCTTCAGTTATTCCTTTTATCCCTTGGCTTTGTCAACTCCACTGCTGATGCCTCTTTATTCATCCACCGCAAACCATGTGTTACATTATACTTATTAGTATATGTTGATGATATCATTGTTACCGGGAGTTCTCATGTCGAGGTCTCCACACTCATCGCCACACCCGCCGCTCGCTTTTCTTTTAAAGACCTTGGATGTCTTAATTATTTCTTGGGGGTCGAAGTGATTCCTTCTATTGCGGGCATATTCCTTTCCCAAAGGAAATATATCACTGATCTACTGCATAAATCAGGCATGACAGATACGAAACCAACATCCACTCCATTGTCTGCCACAGATAAGTTACTCAAGGATTTCGGCGATCTCCTACCGTCCCCAACCGAGTATCGAGCGCTCGTTGGAAGCCTCCAATACTTGAGCCTTACTCGCCCAGACATTGCCTTCAGCACAAACAAACTCGCCCAATTCATGCAAAACCCCAGAACG
>Ga0228711_1003267_pt1 | contig 25165 bp, 19 predicted proteins | sample MedpolnodulmetaG_2_FD_177996 | JGI IMG/M metagenome (GOLD analysis project Ga0228711, IMG submission 177996) | Root nodule microbial communities from Medicago polymorpha collected in Santa Monica, California, United States - brown nodules | ecosystem: Host-associated > Plants > Roots > Nodule... | reverse complement strand
AGACAAGGGTTGCGAAACATGAGAATAGTCTAGCAAACCTTGAGACATATAAAGTTTCGTTCTTCAAGGATTCTAATAGCAATCAACCATGAGAATAGGCGTGGTTGCTAGAGGAACACACTCACTGACTTCGAAAGAAGCTTTGATACGCTTAAGAGAAACTTGTCTTTAGAAAGTAGGTCGAATATAAAGTTTAGGTTTAGGGTTTGTTTGTGAAGGGTTTGTTATTATGATGAACCAATAATCCCAAGGCGCTTTTTATTATTATTCTTTTAAAACCTTAAAAATCCAATCTTTACAACTGAACTTTCTTCTAATCATCTTCTAAAAGTTAATTAAGTTGAACAACTCCATGTTGGAACGATACTCTCTTTTTACTACTTCGGTAGAATCATGCACTTACGGTTTTACTCATCAAGTTAGACGTTAGAATGGTGTAAAACCATATTTAAGTGATCATAGTATCATAGTTGGAGAAGTTAATAATTAGAATGGTGGTAACACCATATTTGAGTGGTCTCAACACCACAATAGAGTGGCAACAATACCATATTAAAATGGTTTCAGTATTAAAAGAATGGTCTTGGTACCATATTGGAGGTGTAATTCTCGAATGGTTTTCTACAGTGCAGTAGTTAATCGAACAGTTGTAGTTGGACTTGTTTTATCCTGAAGGCGGCGTGGTTGATAGTATGTCTTGCACAATTTTGGTTAGTGCCACGAAACTTCTTAAAGAGAGCGACTTGGTCGTGACTCAACCTAATAACAACTTCGGTAGATAATAGAATTTTGAAATCCAAAAACAACAGCTGGCTTGTCCTGGCTTTTGAAACAACAGGGTTGGGATGTCACTTCCATATCCTGGACATGGATTTGATGTCTTCATCTTCCGGAAGAAAAAAAAATCTTGTCTGGTTGGCCTATAACAACTTTATCCCTACCCTATCTTTTCTAAACCATCAGAACCTTGCTCCTAACGCTCTTTGTCCTCGTTGCTCTTCTTTTGAAGAAACCTTCATCCATTGCATCAGAGACTGCTCAACCTCCACCCATCTCTGGCATGCTTTGGGTTTCACGTCTGTAGAGTTTTTCTCTAATACTGATGCTTCGTGTTGGCTTAAACAAAGACTCGCCTCCCAATCTTCCAATATCTTCGCCACAGGGGTGTGGTGGTCTTGGAGAAATCGGAACTCTATTTGTTTCTCTAACATTTCTATCCCTACCTAACGTCTTGCCATGGAAGCTCGTAGCCTATCTGCCACCTTAATATTCTGCTTCTCTAGCTCTCCAACCCATCAATTGCAGATAAATGGGTTCGATGGAACTCCTCTAATGAATCATGTATCATTCTTAATGTTGATGGCAGTTGTTTAGGAAATCTCATCAGAGCATGATTTGGAGGTTTACTTTGACACCAGACTGGACATTTGATTACAGGTTTTTCAGGTTACATTGCAGGCACATCTGACATCTTTCTTGCTGAACTTCACGCCATTCATGGATGGTTGTTACTTGTCAAGGAGACGAACTTTCAAGAGGTTTTGTGCTACACAGATTCTCTCCATTGTGTTCAAAACCTTAAAGAGCTAACCTCTAAATTTCATAAGTATGCTACGTTGATTCAAAACATCAAGGACCTCCTCAATCCTGACTAGCTAGTTTCCATTGATCACACTATTCGAGAAGGTAATAGCTGTGCAGATTTCTTAGCTAAGACCGGTGCTTCTTCTACCCCAGAGTATGATGTTCACACCTCCCCTCCAACATGATTATCTGATCTCTTAACTTCAGACTCGGCGGAAATTTGGTTCCGTAGACTTTAGTTTTTTATTTTTTTTGTGTTGTTGTTCTCTTTTTTTTTCCCTCTCTTTCTCTTAGCTTTGTAACAAAAAAAACGGGTTCGAAAAACGGGTTCATTTAAAAACGGAACAAAACCATATTCAGGAACCAATATCTCTCTCTCCCGGTTTCCTCTGTAAACCTCAATACCGAAACCCTAAATAATCGATAGAGCTACCTTTTGCGATTTCAGAACTTGGATTTTGATTGATTCTTGTAACCATGTCGAAAACCTTGCTTAGCCGACTTCTTGGTAAACCTAAACCAAAAGTCAGTTCTCTAGAAACTATAGCCAAATTAAACGAGGTAAGGTAACACCGATTTCGCTTTTCATATTCATTTCTCAATTATGCGTAATTTATCTTTTCACTCTTCAATTAATACCTGTATCGTAATTCGGACAAGAATTTTACTCATGCATTGTTCTGTAACGTTGTATACTATTTTATTTTATTTTATTTTATTTTATTTGTAGAACTTTTTAAACATTGTTTGATCGTGTAGTGATGAATGTGTAAAGTTTTATGATCAAAATTTGGTACAAAACCATAGGCACTATACAATTTTACACAGATGAAATAGTTTAGGGCTTTAAGCAGTTATTATGATTTTCAAGTGTAAAACCGTAGAAAGAGTATCCAGAGTAAAGCACCTAAGTTTTACGAAGTTTTATTGGTTGTTTCTAATAGTAGTTTACATGTTTTGGGGAACTATTCGTATTTTGAATATTTTGTTTCTTGGACGATGTAGACGCTTGAAATGCTAGAGAAAAAGGAAACAGTGCTACTTAAAAAGGCTGGAGCGGAAGTTGAAAAAGCCAAAGAATTCACGAGGGTGAAGAATAAAAGGGGTATGTGACAATATTCATGTTATAGAGAATACTATTGTGCCATACAATACATTTACATATATTGCTAAATTATGATATTTTTTGAATTTTTGCCTCATGCAGCGGCAATACAGTGCTTGAAGAGGAAGAGGCTATATGATCAGCAAGTAGAGCAGCTTGGAAACTTCCAATTGCGTATTCATGATCAGGTGTGTGAATACAACTTTGTAGTTAGAAGTTAACCGCTAATAACTATTATTTTCAAAACCGAACCAGCTATTAAACTGTTAAAAAGAAAGACTTAGGCTATTTTTGGATATCTAATGGAGTGGAATGAAGTAGAAAAGATAGACTTAAGTGGAATGGAATGAAATGAGGTATCATTTTCCATACCTCATTTTAATGAAAGAGTGGAGAAAAAACTTGTTTCACTCCAGTCTCCCCTATTTGATGGGCAAGGAAAAGTGGGGTTTTGGATGAAATGGGATGGAATTCATTCTGTGTAACGTTTTTCATTCCATCTCATCTTTATTTTAAACAATCCAAAGTATTTAACATATTTGATTCCACTACTTTCCATCATTTTCCATCAATCCAAACATAGCCTTAAGGTTGTGAATTTCAATCTGAACTGAAGCAGGGGGTGAATGTTAGAACTTTGAAGTGTTTTTATTGCTTTATTAATATTGACAATTTATGGTTAATGTCATGATTTAGTTAGTCTTCTTATTTTCATACAAATTGACCTGCATACTTGAGACACTCGCTTCTGTTTTCTATCTGTGCTAAGTATCTAAGTTAAATACAGCATCAATCACGAAAGCCTTTTCCTACTAAGTAAGGTCAACTACATGAATCAAACAATCCCGTATTTTCCTATCGTAATTGATAAATAACCAAATTTCTCTAAATGGTTCTCTCAAAAAAAAAAAAAATCTCTAAATGGTTTTCACTACAGCTTGTTTCGGTTTCTCTGTCTATAATTGTTGGACCGTCCTGCATTTGATTTTTGCACCCCTTTCGGTGCTTCTATGGCTCTTCTCCATACGCAATAAAATTCCAATCACCTAAGATGAGACTTTACTATTTTCTTTATTATGGATGCTTCTCCAACTTTATCTTTAATGCTCTTTTTCCTAAGCTTATATTGCTTATGTTTGCACTCGTTCATCGTAATGTTTTTAGCGCTGTAACGGTTAGCTTACATTGGTGTAAGCTCTTTATCTCCCACTATGCATTCTCTCACAACATAGTAGTTCATATAGTTGTGCAGTAAAAAATTTCATCAGGCTTGACAGGGATTTTCATATCACAAATTACACCAGAAACATTCCTCTTTTTATCTAGATATGCATGCTAGTATCGTTATTGATTGAGAAAATCATTAAGATTAAGTATTAAAATAGAGATGTTATAACTTTGCTGTTCGGTATGAGTTGGATATCACAAATGTGTGAGAAAGAAAAAAATGTCAGAAAAAAGTGAAAAATCCCCTTGCAACTAAATGTTCACTCAGATGTTATGAATTATATTTGCATGATTTTTTAACATGCATTAGTTTTATACTTTTATTTTGAATTTGAATCACTAGATGTAGAAGAAAGAAGTGAAACTTATCATCCATTGAATCATGATTGATTCGCACAGGTTGACAAACAACTATTTAGACAAATTAAAAGAGATGGATAGTTTTGGTTATTATTTGAGAACCAAACAACTATTGTTACATGATTCTAGAAAAATTACAAAAGACGGAGCAGTTCGATCATTTGAATCATGATTGATCCGCACAGGTTGACAAACAACTATTTAGACAAATTGAAAGAGATGGATAGTTTTGGTTATTATTTGGGAACCAAACAACTATTGTTACATGGTTCTAGAAAAATTACAAAAGACGGAGCAGTTCGATCATTTGAATCATGATTGATCCGCACAGGTTGACTGGCTCATGGGTCGTGATTAGTTCAACCATTATATTACCTGTTTTTTAGGATTGATTGGACCAGTTAGAGGACTAGTTACAAGTCTTCCCAGTCTGACTGGCAGATCGAGTTCAGTTTCTACTTATATTTTTTACTGCTAGTGGGGCAACATGATTAATTTTTTTGTAAGTATTATTTTTATCATATACTTGTAATATGTGTTGCAGATGATAATGTTGGAAGGAGCCCAGGCGACTACAGAAACAGTTGATGCGTTGAGAACCGGAGCATTTGCTATGAAGCGCATGCAAACAGAATTGTACGTAGCAATGTTTATAAATTTTCCTTTCTTTCATTGTTGATGTACACCTGTATGTTTTACCTCTTTCATGCTTGTTCTAAAACCTGAGAAATACTGTATGAACAAATATCTTCATGTTTTTAGCTAATCGGTTGCTCTTATCTTCATGTTCTAAAACCTGAGAACCTGTTTCATGCTCTTGCTCTTAATCGGTTGCTATATTTTTTTCAGCAATCTTGATGATGTTGACAATATCATGGATGAGATCACTGAACAGACAGAAAAGATGAGACAGGTTCAGGAAGCATTGTCAGCTCCAATTGGCGCAGCCGACTATGATGAGGTTGTCTTCTCAACTGTTAATTTTGTTTTTGTTTATTTACTCTATGCTGAAGAGGATTTTTTTTATTACAAGATTGATTCGATTTTTTTATTATTTCAGATTGAATCATTATTGAACATTGACATACCTATTATATGATACAATATACCCAGGCAACATACTGAATTTATTTTTTATTTCAGGATGAATTGGAAGCAGAACTTGAAGAGCTAGAGGGTGCTGAGTTGGAAGAACAGCTTCTTCAGCCTACAATTACAACTCCAGCAGCCCCGGTGCATGTCCCAGCTGGGCAGCAACATACCCACCCTGTGTCTGTGAAACCAACAGCTGAGGAAGATGAATTGGCAAAGTTGCAGGCTGAGATGGCACTTTGAGCAGGTTCCATAAATCATCCACCACACCATTTATTCAATGAATGCCTTAGGGCCCGTTTGTTTGGGATTTTCTTGAAAGAAAATCTATTTTTTTAACTCTTTTTTTTTTGTAGTGTTTGTTTCAGATTCTAAAAAAATCCATTTTGTTAAAAAATTCATTTTTAGCCTCAAAATGAAATGCTATTTCTAGTAGCTTTTTCAAAATATATTTTTTCTAAAAACAAGGAACTCAAGTGCAAGAGTTTCAAATCTTAAAAAAATGATAAGTGAGCAAACAGCAATAGCTTCAGATTATTTTTAAAATCTCTAAAAAAAATATTTAGATTCTTGTAGCCCAAAATCCATTAATTTTAAAGTTGAAACAAACACACCCTTAATCTGTTTTGGTTGGATTAGTATTTCAATTAACGCAGCAGTTGGGTGGTTTGTGTCTGCACCAATTTCATGCTTGATATCACTTTTCACAATTGATTTAATTTATAATATCGTAGTTTGAATTGAATTGCTTTAAGTTGCTTGTCAGAATAAAGTTCTGAATATCTTATTTTATGCATTTGGTAACAGATTTGCTTGTGTTTTATTAAACCAGAATTTTGCAGGCACTGGTGTGCATGATATGTGTTACCTCTAAAGATTTGGAACCGGTGACTTGGAGAATTCTGCCTAACCTTACAATCACTTGATTTTTTTGGGGAATTATGAACAGACATGATGATGTATATATAGATGATAATTTTGAAACAACCCTTTGAAAACTTATTTCGCATCTTTCAGAAAGTTGAAAACCGCTTTACACATTACATATGTACTGTGGCAAAGTATATTGATGCATTTGGTTATATATTTTTTTTTCTTCCCGAAAACTTGTCATCTATAAAGTTATTCATCACATTAACGAATAACAACAAATGAATAATGGTCAGTTTTGATTGTGAGCGATTGTGAGCAAATGAGATTTAGATAAAACAGGAGCTGTCTGTTTTTTCTGCCTCTCTTCATACTGTCGAGAGCTTGCATCACAGATTTGGTAGTGTGTTTGTGTGTGCAAACGGATTGTGTTTGAGTTGAATTTGGATAAGGAATTTTCTGCGTTATTGGCTGAATTTGGTGCTATGATTAGGGGTATAAAGATGTTGCAGTTTAGATTTCCATAAAATTTACACCAACCTCCTCTAAGGTTTTCTTAAATAACACAATCACTAGTTTTTAACTAAATACTAACCTCCCTTATTTTGTTAATAAATTGACAAAAACCTTCCTTCCACCGTTTAAACACTGTTAACTCTCCCACTTGCACTGGGACTGGGTTCCCGTTTCTTCATTGTGTATCAAGTTTTTTGGTTATATGAGAAAAAGGCAAAAGCAAAAAAATAATAAAGGCTATTGATTGTGATGGTAAGCAACACCGATATTGTCGGTTACAAGCAGTATTAAGTTAATTCCACCGTGAATCACATTTTCAAATTTATTAGTTTATAGGTTTTATCAATATGCAATTCGATAAAAATAAAATAAATTAATCTACAACTCAATTATGGGTTTCAGTTTGAATTAGTGTAAGTTAAAAGCTAAATTTTCACATTTGAAAGAAAATCTAACTCGAGAGGAAGGGAGAAAAGGCAACAAAAATAAATCAATACCGCAGAAAACAATTTCAATTCCAATACGCTTGAAGATTAAACAGCGTTCAATATTGTGCCTGTGTATAAAAAAACTCAAGAATAGAAAAAGCGGAATCTGACTACTCCATGTTTTGGGTATATTACTTTCGAAGTGGAATTTGATGTTCTCTACCTTTTGATATTCCCATCTGCCATGAAATTAAATTTTGGCCAGACCAGAGCTTGAGATAGGTCAAGGGGGAGAAGGATTTACAACCTTTTTTTTTTGTTAGACGGTCTTAACATTAGGGAAGGTTAATGTGTTTACAAAACTAGAGTGGGGTGTTTGTGTTGAAGAAAACCTCAGGAGAGGTAAAATTAATTTGGCCAATAAATTATAAAAAGTGGAAATCATGCATTAACTACTAAAGAGTAAGATAACATGTTTGAATTTGTGAGTCAAGATATCAAATTTGAATTAAGTTTTATAAAAATTTATTTGAATAATAACATAAATATTTTGAGAGGGACTTTATGATTCGGAGATTCGATGAGTGTGGTTTATATACTGTGAAAAGCGCTTATAGATTTACATGGAAGGAATCATCAATCAAAATGAGCTAATGATTCAAGGAGATTTGATGTGTTTATGGTCATTACAAATTCCACCATAAGTCATCGTGTTTGCTTACAACAAAAAGGAGTGAATAGTCCCAATTTGTGTGTAACTTGTAAGGAGTCAATTGAAAGTAATTGACATGCTTTCCTTTTGTGTTGTTGTAGTGTGATTTGTTGAAGGCTGGTTCTTTTGACATGTTGCAAGCTATCATGGCTACTATATTACACTTTGAGGAATCTTGCTTAAAAACTAGTGGTTTTTTGGATGCATTTGTGGAGCCTTTGGAAGAGAAGAAACACAATACTTTTGGGAAGGAAAACTAGAAGACTACAATTTCTGCTTCTAGTTGGATGTTTCCATGTATCGCTACGTTAAATGTAACATTGATGCAACAACTTTCAGCTCCACGCAACGGATAGGCGTTGGAGCTTGCATACTTGATGGTACATAAAAAAACGTTAACCCCTCTTTGTCATTAAACCCAGAAAAATCCATATCCTCATCATCAAAAACCCATAAAACAATTTAGGCGTTGGGGATTTCATAAACCCGAACATTTTTTAAATTGACTCTTCTATCTTCCAACCGAAAAAACACGAACTTGAGATCTCTTCTATTTTTCTCTGCTCTCAACTTACACAATCTATCTTTCTTCTTACGTTTTGTTGTTGTCAATTCATTTCCACTGTTCTCACACGATCTCTTCCTCTTCCACTGTTCAGATCAATTTTGTTCTCTTCCTCTATTTTCTTTTCCTCTGTTATTTCTTTATTTGTTCCTCTGTCTTTTGTTTAATGGTTTCTCTTGTTTTATGATTTCTTTATTTGGTTGTATGTCTTTGTTTTCTTGGTGTTGTGATTTATCAATGTTTCATGAGTTTTGAGTGTTATACTTAATTTTATATATTTTATATTAAATATATGTTCTTTATACTTTATAGTATTACTAGCGAAAAGATGATGTCTTTCCGCTCTTTTTATTGCGTTAACGCGTAGATTATCAACAATGTTATATAAAGTTTTTAATACATAATAAAATTACAAGTATAGATATTTGTGACTTTCAAATGTAATAAACTCAACAAATCATATTTACTTTTTTCAATGACAACAATAATATAACAAATATAACCAAAATTCTTATCTTTTTTAATAACACCAACAATATAATTAGTGAATAATTTGTTTAATGATATAATTGAAATAACAAAAAGTCAGCCCAAAATATCATATTCTCTTTAAGTATAGTATAGAAGATTCATGTAATTTGTCCAAAGAACAGTCAAATACCAGGGACCGCTACTTGTCATACTCTATCATGATGTCCCACTTTTTGGATCGGTCGCTATGGATTGACTACGATGTTGAGAATGAAGAGGATGTTTTCTCACAAAGGTTAACATAATGGATTTATTTGGCTGACGGAGATCAGTCAAGGACTGAATATCTAATTTATCCTTTAGTATAAGAATACTTGAGCTTACCAATACGAGAGAGAAGGCAAAAAAACCCTCTAGAAAAGAAAATTAGAGAAGAAACAAGCACCCGAGAGAAGCTTTCTCTTTATTTGTTGTCAAGTCATTCGCCTCTTCTTTCTATTTCTCTATTTTTTTTTTTTGTAGTTGAGACCCATCATCAGACCGACCGACACATCCGAAATCCGCCAAAACCGAACATCAAAGTACGGATCTATTATCTCTAATTGTAGGACCCTTTTATCTTTAAAAAACAACAACCAACTACGCTACTCGCAAGTTTTCACGTTTATTAATCATTGTGTTTGGAACATTTTATAGAATGATTTGTCACGATTTTGTTTGCGTAAAAAAAATCTAGCAAATGACATCAAAGGCAAAATTAATTTTCAATATCTATAATCTACATGTACATCATCTGTTCAATAATTTCACAAAGATAAAAGCAACTGTGAGAGAGGCAGAATTCTCCATGTCACTGGTTCCAACTCTTATGTACGCCCCGTATCATTCTCATCATCGATGCCTGCAAAATTCTGGCCTAACCAAAGCGAGAAGCAATATATCAATAACAAGAACTGCTTAAAACAGGACAGACATATTTTTCTGCCAAGCAGCTTCAAGCAATTCATTTCAAAATATTATGATACAGCAGAATTCAACTGTGCAAACGTTGATATGAAACAAGAATCCACAAACCATTCAACTACCACATTAATTGCCATACCAACCAGACAAACATATTAATGCATAGATAAGAATAGATCAATAGCGCCGAGAAAAGGGACCTGCTCAAAGTGCCATCTCAGCTTGCAAAGCCGCCAATTCTTCCTCAGGAGTGGGCTTTGTATGCACCGGACGAGTAGGCCGCCCAGCTGGGACATGCACCGAGACTGCTGGAGTTGTAATTGCAGGCTGAAGAAGCTGTTCTTCCAACTCAGCACCCTCTAGCTCTTCAAGTTCAGCTTCCAGTTCATCCTGAATGGCAAACAAATTCAGAATGCTGACCGTATATTTCACATAATACATATAAATAGATGCTTAATTACAAATCTATGAAAAGATAAATTTTCATAGCAGAGTGAAAATAAAAATTATTATTAGAGATAACCTCGTCAAAATCAGCAGCTGCACCAATTGGAGCTGACAATAATTCTTGAATTTGTTTCATGTTCTCAGTCTGTTCGTTAATCTCATCCATGGTCGCGTCAACATCATTAATATTCCTGAAAAAATATAATATTGCAACTCAACAATGTCACAAATCAGTAACCTAAAGTTAAGAAAGAGCGTTCAACAAAAAAGGTTACATACACGAAGATTATTTTCCACATCAGAAAAATATTATAAATTTTCTCAGGTTTTTAAACAAGTAGATATACCGACAACAACAACAACCAAGCCTTAACACACCAAGTATATACTAACATGCAAATGAAATATATATCGATCTGAATATCAAGAACAAAATCACAATTTTTTTAAACATAAGTAGTGCTACATACGTTTCTTTTTGCATAGCCTGCATAGCAGCCGCTCCAGTTCTCAATGCGGCTACTGTTTCTGTGGTTGCCTTGGCACCTTCCAGCATTATCATCTGTAACACATATCACCAGCATAAGATATAAAAGACGTTTAAAAACTGAATCATGTTGCACTCATAGTTATCAGAACAAGACTGAACTGGTTTGTCAGATTGAGAAAACTTAAGAACTGATCTTCCAATTGGTCAACTCAACCCTAAAAAACCAGTGCAAAAAATGGAGGTACTGGAAATCAACCAGTCAACCCGCATGAACAAGTCCAGTTCATTGCTCAAATGATTGAACTGGTCCTTTAAATAATATAATGACAATGATATTTTTAGTACCAATTTATTTAGAATCAATATGAGAAAACAACAATTTGTAATCCAACAAGATTTTGCTACTTATCTCCTGTCTTCCCCTTCTACTCTCATTCTATATGATACTAGTATGTATGTTAGAAATAATATCAGTATATCACTTCAATTTCATACCAGTAATGTAATAAATCAATTGAATTATGGTAGATATTTTTATATTTTCTTTATTTATTTATACATGTTTCACACACAGACCCGTAAATATAATATTTGTTTACCAACGCAGAAGCTCAAGGGAAAAATATCCATTTAAGGGAAATGCCCATGTTTTTGCATGAAAATCGCATAAAAGCCATCAGGAGAAAATTGTCAAATGCTTAAGTTTTGCAAGAAAAGTAGAAAACTGTAAAAATGCCTTTGGACAGATTTTTTTGTAGAAAATTGTGAGGTGGCTGGGCTTCTGATCGGGTTTAATAGAGTGTATGTGTTGAGTCTATATCTATGTTAATATACAAAATGGTGGTTGAACTAAGCAGACTTTAACCTTTCTTTTTAGCGATTTAATGGTCAGTCCAGTTTTGAATCTTTTTAGCGATTTAATGGTTGGTCCACTTTTGAAAATAATGAATGTAACTGCTAGGTATGAAATTGTAGTTACTGAATAAGAAGTTGCACTGTCACCTGATCATGAATACGCAACTGGAAGTTTCCAAGCTGCTCTACTTGTTGTTCATATAGCCTCTTCCTTTTCAAACATTGTATCGCCGCTGCAATAGATAGAAATTCAAAAAGAAAACTTTACTAGAGATTAATATATTATTGACTCGTGAACCTACTCCACTAATAATGGATTTCTAAAGAGGGGTGCGTCTGTGTGTGTTGAGATATTTTTAGATTTTAAAATGTCCAGGTAAAACTTATCTATAGAAATTTGGTAAAATGTACAATAGAATGATCAGGTAAAGCTTGTCTATGCTCATTGCTCACCCAGTCACTCCCACTTTCACTCTAGTCTTTCCTTTTCTATCAGTTCACATTTTATAAAGTGGTGTCGTAGTAGGCACCCTAAACCTCTAACTACCGTACATCTGATTTAACTGCTTTTATAGGTCATCTCTAAAGATTGCCAAACCAATCACCTATGAAGAAACTTTACCCTCTTTTCTACGGTTGATGCTACCCAAGTTTCTCTTCACTGAAGGCTGGATTGATTTTGAGCAAAGTACACATTCATATTCTCCAAATTAACACAAGTGCAAGTCATAAGGAGGGATACACTATGGGCTCTGTTTGAATTAACTTATTTGAGTTTATCTATTGGCATAATTTTTGCGGTAGTGTTTAGGAGAACTTATAAAAACAGCTTATGACGAGTTTAATAAGCTTTTTTCAACTTATTTTCATAAGTTCTCCAAAAAAATATATGGAAACAAACATACAAAAAAATAATTTAATTTAATTTAATTTCATCTTTTGCTATAGAAACAAACAGGGTCTATGCGTCCCATTACCCCTTTTATTCTTGGCTCTTGTGAATTCTTTAGCCCTTTCAACTTCAGCTGCAGCCTTTTTAAGAAGCACGTTCTCCTTTTTCTCTAGCATTCCAAGTGTCTACATAATTCAACCAACAAAATACTTGAAGTTATAAAAAAATTAGGCTTAATAGCAGTTTTCGCCCCCTAACTTTCATGAAGTTGTGATTTTGACCCGAAAAAAAAAACTACAAAACAGCCCCTAAGTTTTGCAACTTAGCAGTTTTGGTCCCCAAGACCAAAAAAAATAAAATAACATGTGGCACCTCAGTAGGGTGCCACGTCAGCGTAGACGAGTCAAAATTGGTTTTGAGCCACAACTGAGACAGGGGCAAAACTTAGAGGGCGGTTTTGTAGTTTTTTTTTCTTAGGGGCCAAAATCGCAACTTTGGAAAAGTTAAGGGGCTAAAACTGCTATTTAGCCAAAAAAATTACTGTTAGAAACTAAATACAAGTTATTATTATAGAAAAAAAAGTAGTATCAACAATTGATATTCGACATCCACAATAACGTTGCTTATCAATTAAGAAAAACAAAATTAAATTCCGAATAGCAATATAAACGTAATCGAATGCTAGCAGTTTAAAGAGTGAACAGATATGCTTATGCAGAATTCAGTAAGAAAAATTGAGAGGAAGAAAATAGATAGGAGTTTAATTATTTACCTCATTTAATTTTTCTAAAGTTGATAGAGTATTGGCTTGTTGATCCTGTTTAGTTTTACCAAAAAGCTTTGAAAACATGGATGATTTCATCTTGTGAGAAATATGAAATTGAATTGAAACCCGGTCTCCCTGTGACAGAATCCAATATGAGAATTATGATGATGATGATGATGAGAAGATGAAGGAACAAACCCAGGTGAGAAAATAGGGTTTGGAATAACTGATAGAGAAGAAAAGGAATTGAGATGAAAACGCGTGCAATGGAACAAACAAGAAGAGAAGAAAAACGAAATAGAGAAAGCGAAGGATACTTGCTTACTTAGCTCCCTTCTACTAAGCTCCCGCGGCCCACACGGATTAGTTAGTTTCGTTCAATTATATATATTTTAGTATTTATGTTCTGGGTCCCCTTTATATATATGTATTGGAGGAGGTCAAACCACTTGTCTCTTTTGTAACAAAAAAACAAAACCACTTACTATCATTTTGCTATTTACCCTCAACAAATTTATAACAATTCAATTCTTTCATAACTATTGATATAAATCTAAATCTTCATTCCTACCAATTAAGTTAACAAACCAACATAATCATGTTTATAATTTAATCTTTGATAGAGTTCCAAAGATTACCAAAGTTTTAGACATTCTTGGTGGAATGATCGATTTCCATATCGTTTAATATCGTCAGTTGGTTTGTTATAATTTGAAAGAAACAAATATTTATACTTTAAGTTTTAATCAAAAAAAAATCAAAATCAAAATTTCATAAAAAAATCACCGATCATAATTTTTAGACATTAGCGCAATAAAAAGAGCAGAAAGACGAGCACGTAAGTGTCTGTCTTTCCGCTAGTTTATAATAAAAAGATTATTTGTTTTCATTTTTGTTGATAAAATAGATTAAGTGTTATTAACTTGTAATTTTTTTATACATTAATAGATTAAATCTGTATACAACGATATTGTATTTTTTTTGCACGTGCAACCAATCGAATTACTTTATAATATAATTTTAGTTAATTTAAATGAATCATAATGTTACTTTATTATATTTGTTTTTAAAATATAATCGTAAATTTAATTGAATAGTTACCATGAGTTTATACCAGTTGATATAATCTATACTATATATAAAGAAAATAGTTTTATCCTTCAATTAAACTATTTCATTAACTATTTTATCCTTAAATAGTTTTATTTTAAATTTTAATTAAAAAATTAAATCCCGTTAAAATAAGAAATATCCCACTACAATATTATCAATATGATATATGAAGGAGATAGAGATTTTGGCATGAATTTTTATGATTCCAATTATATCTTAAACAATTTTTCCTATATTAATGTTATATTGTTGATGGTATTAAAAATATAAGGATTTATATTATGTTTCAATTACTGTTGTTATTGAAAAACATAAACATGGTTTTTTGGGTTTGTTACAATTTGAAAGTCATAAATTTTTGTACTTGTAATTTTAATCAAAATTTCATATAAAATACCTTTCATAATTTACACACGTTAATGCAATAAAAAGAGCAGAAAAACAAATGCACAAGTACTCGTCTTTTTGTTAGTATTATATAATATGTGCAGGAGCCTTTGTTCAAACCTAAACACGCTACTTTTCATTATAAGAGGTGAATTTCTAATCGCTATACAGCTTAAAATAAATTAATCTTGTATTGGTGTCTTGTTGTCCTATAAGACCCGACGACCTTCAACATTCCCATGGCATCTAAAAATCTGTATGTATTAGAAAATAAATGTACAAAAACACAAAAGAGTATGCCACAAATAAACAATATAAAACAATATTTCAAACAAATATAAAAACTAACTTACCTATCACACAATCGATGTCGCACTCCGTTTTGAAAAATCGTTCGAGGATCACTAACGACACACATGTTAGGAGGAACAAATCTGTCATCACATTGCTTGATTTTGGACCAATATTGAAAGTTAATATTGTATGGGTGTCTTGTTGTCCTATAAGACCCTACATTAGCAACAACACTAAAATTTTCAATAAAGTATACCCGATTTTCACTTAGTTCTTTTTCGTACTTGTATACAAGAGTACACCTAACAGTTGTGCTTATGTAAAAAACAAGTAAGGATTGCCTTCCTATAGGTTCAAATCCTTTTAATGGAGTTTTTGTTTTGTCCCCTCCATTTTATAATCTCCTTTATTATGTTTAATATATTTTGGTAGTGTAGCATCTTTGTTGCCTACTTTTTGTTTTTAAAAAAAAAACTTATGTAATATGTACCACATTAAGATAATTATTCACATTATGTTATTTACGCGCGCGTATCACATAAATATCACATATTTGTTTAGACAACAAATCATGATTTGCAATATTTGTTTTTAGCTATTTATGGCCCGTGCGACAGCACAAGTAGACGATCTAGTAAGAGACTAACTTACTCTAACATGCATGATGTTTCGAACCAATTTAAACCGTATATGACCAACTTAAAATAAACATAACGATCAAACATAAAATTAAGTCTAACATTTTTTATGCTTCCGTGTTACCGCATATAATCGTCAATAGTCACACTCTTCACTCACTAAGAGAAGGGTTTCGAAACACAATTTCGTATCGTATTAGGGTTTTCTCTCATCACTCACTCTGAGTATCCATCGCCGCCGCATAACAACAATGTCAGACCTCCCATCACCACCGTCCGACCAATTATCAACCGTAACCCTCTCCTCTGGCGAGGTTCCCAAAGCCGAATTCTCCGACAGCGTCCTGATCCAATCCATCATCCGCCGTGAAGACGGCGGATCAGGTTTAGCAGGCAAGAAAGCAAGAGTCGGGGGATGGGTGAAAACCGGAAGAAAAGCCGACAAGGATGCTTTCGCCTTTTTGGAATTGAATGACGGAAGCTGCGCCGGTAACCTTCAAGTTATCGTCGATGCTTCGCTTGCTGATCTTGGACAACTTGTTCTTACTGGAACTTGTGTTGTTGTTGATGGACATCTCAAACTTCCTCCTCCTGGTGCGAAACAGAAAATCGAACTTCGTGCTGATAGGGTTCTTCATGTTGGTCCTGTTGATCCTGCTAAATATCCTTTGCCTAAAATGAGACTCACTCTTGAATTCTTGCGTGATTTCGTTCACCTTCGTTCCAGAACCAACACGGTGCGTTTCTTTTTATCTCTCTCTCTCAAAGAAGGTTAGATTTGTAATTACTATAGTCCTAAATAAATGTATTGAAATTAACAAAATCATATAGGAGTATGATTTTTGTTAGTAATTTCATGGACTGAAATAATCAACCACCGAAAACATATTCGATTTTTGAGTATGCGAAAACTGAATGTTACTATTTTCCACTCTAGCATTGTAATCTGAATATGCTGATAGAACAACAAAATTAAGATGCATCTCTATTGGAAATTACCAAATACTGTATAGACCATCGATCCAGCGACATTTTTATTCCTAACATTATTGGGACCAGTGAACCATCAATTTCGTTTTTGAAAATGTAGAGTTAAACAATTCCATCCTTAAATTAACAAAATTTTGAGATGATCTCTAACTTCCCTGTCTCATCTCATATGTCCCTTCAAGACAATTTCAAAAGCTAAATTGATCAATCCAAATAGATTAATGTGTTTCAAGATTTTCAATTTTATGGGTCATTTTAGAATTTCGTTAATTTTAGGGACCAAATTGTCACGTGTCTACAATTTTAAGGATTGAATAGGCAATTCATTCTTCCAGGGGCACATTAATAAAACAACGGAAATATAACAAGTTAAATTGGGAACAAACCTTTGTTAATTACATTAATTCATGTTTGATGGCATGTTTCTGATTCACAAATTTTAGTTTAGTAGTTTACATTGTGTGAATTGGGAACCATATTTATTTGCACCAGCATGAAGTAGTACATATACAAATAAACAAAAAGTTGTTGGTTTTTTATTCAAGGTGATTCTTAATTCAATATTAAACTAGTTACTTTTACCTTTTCTTTTCATTTCTGTTGATGCAAAGGTGAAATTGATTTATGCTTCTGAAGTCAGTGCATTTTATGCATGTTACTATTGGGTGATGTGAATGCAGATATCTGCTGTTGCTCGGATTCGGAATGCTCTTGCTTATGCTACACATACATTTTTCAACAAGCATGGTTTTCTTTATGTGCACACGCCAATTGTCACGACTAGTGATTGTGAGGGTGCTGGTGAAATGTTTCAAGTGACAACTTTGTTCAGTGAAGCAGAGAGGTTGGAGAAGGAACTGATACAGTATCCTCCTCCAACTGAAGCTGATGTTGAAGCTGCTAAGCTTGTTGTTCAGGAGAAGGGGGAGGTTGTTTCACAATTGAAATCTGCAAAAGCAGATAAAAAGGAGATTAGTGCTGCTGTGGATGAACTTAAAAAAGCAAAAGAAAATGTATCCAAACTGGTGGAAAGATCTAAACTTCAGCCCGGTATTCCTCGAAAGGACGGAAAGGTGGATTATACTAAAGATTTCTTTGCCCGTCAAGCGTTTTTGACTGTTTCTGGTCAGCTTCAAGTTGAGTCTTATGCATGTGCTCTTAGTCGCGTGTATACATTTGGCCCGACATTTCGTGCAGAGAATTCTCACACTTCCAGGCATTTGGCTGAATTTTGGATGGTAGAACCTGAAATTGCGTTTGCAGACTTGGAGGTATATAAAAATGAACACACTCTCAATCTTGTTATGATTATTCTCACTGACAGCTGTTTTCTCACATCTTTAACGCTATCAAATTATTTGTTATTAACCACATTATCGGCTGAGTGTCAATTCAAATACTGTTTTTTAGGGTAATAAACTTATTTTCTAGTGCAATCTTGAACTGCCAACTTCACCCCTACTCCTATGGTTGGTGCTTTTGCTTTTGCTGTGGCAGAAACAATAACTTAATATTTGCGTTATTGTGTAGGATGATATGAAGTGCGCCGAGGCATATGTGAAATTTTTGTGTCAGTGGTTACTTGACAACTGCCTTGAGGATATGGAATTTATGGCCGACAAGTTTGATAAAGGTTGCATTGATCGTTTGAAAATGGTTGCCTCAACCCCCTTCGTTCGACTTACATATACAGAAGCCGTGGAAATACTGGAAGAATCTGTGAAGAATGGTAAGAAATTTGAGAAGGAAGTAGAATGGGGAATCGATTTAGCTTCAGAGCATGAAAGGTACTTCTGTAGTTGTTTTTTCAACTTCTTGTTCTTATTGAGTTTGTTTTTTCTTGAATGATAAATGTTGGTTGTTACTTTTGTGAATGTGTGGCAAGAAATTACTTTTGTTAATTTTACCAAGCCATTTTGTCACTCCTCTTATTAAAAATTGTTGTTTGATGCCTTTGGGTTATTATGATATGCAGATACCTAACAGAGGTTAAGTATCAGAAGCCTGTCATTGTCTATAATTATCCAAAAGATATCAAAGCATTCTACATGCGCCTCAATGATGACTTGAAGACAGTGGCTGCTATGGATGTTCTCGTCCCAAAGGTATGTATCCTGTATATTTTATTTTAACATGTCTATGGTGCCTGGGAAAAGAACTACAGAAGTCCTACCATCGTAGTAAGCAGTGTAGGCGAGAATTAGAAATAAAGAGAGATTGAGAAAAACTACATATCAAACTATTAAGAAGGATTTAGATTCATATGCGTTTATTAGAAAATGTGATTTACTTATTATGATACTGAGCGGGGGTACAGATGAGTTATATATGTTAATTCTAGGATGGTTAAGTTTTTCCTAGAATTAAGCTCTTCCTTAGAGGAGGCAGAAATCATAAAATCTTATAAAAATTTGAGATCAATTCATTTCATTTTTCGCTTTCTAGAGGATAAATTTACATATTTAAATTATGTGTCAGATATATGAATACCATATCCTATCCATCTGGAAATCTTAGTTCAAATCCTTCGATACTGGGTGAAAGATGCCCCTTTTTTTCATTTATTACAATTGTTTCTTTATACTTTTAGTAATTGGAATAGTTTTATTACTACCAAAAATCGATTTCTACTTTTTCAAAAAGTAATCAGAGATTATTCTTCTTCCTCTGTAATTTGTATGTATGTAAATATGAATCTATCTTCCTTTTTCTACATAATAAATCCTCTCATTTGCGATTAAAATCTTTTAGCGTTTTTTTTGAACAATTTTTTTTTTAATGAAAAAGAGAACATCTTGTAGAAGTTTTTGCTAAGGATTTTTCGTATATTTTAACATTCTTCAAGGATCCTCTCATTCATTATGTGAAATGTCAAGGAAAATGCATTTATGGCAAGGTTTTTTTTTTATGTTCTAATTATTCCTCTGATTAGATCATCGGCTAAAGCGAAATTTTGTAATGTATTAGGGCATCCTATTAGCAAAGCCGGTCTGGGCCGATTCATCCGATTTTGATATTATTGACCGATTTTTGCGAACGTGTAGAAATCCTTCTCATTATTACAATGGATCCTAAAAAAAAAGTGTGTATCGAATAAAATATATACTTCAGCTTTCATGTATTAAAAACTTTGGCTTGTAAACACAAAAGTTCTGTACGCGCTTTTTTGAAAAGATCGGGTTCAGAAGAATTATTGGAAGAATTCTTTACAGAGGAAGAAGAGATTCTTTCTTTGATTTTTCCAAGAGATTCTTCTACTTTGCACAGGTTAAATAGAAATCGGATTTGGTATTTGGATATTCTTTTCAGCAACGATCTGTTCAATGATGAATGATTGGTTATGTTATGAGTTATATATGTTAATACCTAGTTGCTTTTGTGGTTGGCGTAATAGGAAAGTGTAACTGTAATTTCAGGTTGGAGAGTTAATTGGTGGAAGCCAAAGGGAGGAGCGTTATGATGTCATTCAACAAAGGTAAATTATAATTTTCGCCTACCCTAATTCATAAATAAATGTGCTCTTTTTACCGTGTTTCCTTTTGTAAAGGATTTTTTGGTCCATGGAAGATTTTTTACTTTATTTTCCTCGTTTCTCTTTTTATAATGTTACAGACTAGAGGAGATGGATCTGCCTGTTGAGCCATATGAATGGTACATTGACCTGAGGCGGTATGGAACGGTGAAACATGCTGGATTCGGTCTTGGCTTTGAAAGGATGATTCTTTTTGCTACTGGCCTGGAAAATATTAGAGATGTGATTCCCTTCCCACGATATCCTGGCAGAGCAGATTTATGATTTTTTTTACTGATTACTAAAATAGCTACTACAATTCCCTTGCTGAAGTAGTTGAGCTGAATACAGAAAAATTGTTTCCATGTAGAGCATAAATTTCAGTCTCATGTCCTGGGTTACACTCTTCTACCAACATTTACTTTGGAGAGAATGCCGGGTTTTTGGATGTTAAATCTATTTTTATTTCTGCATTTTTTTTTTCTTTATATAGAATTGAAACTACTTGTTGGGCTCAGACTGATTCAACGAGTTATATTTGGTTTTATGGTTGATAATCATATACAAGTCTCCTTAGAAGCTACTCGAATTGCAATATAAATGTACAATAGCTTATTTCCTTTCAGTGAGTAACGAAATTTCAAAAACCATGAAAATCCCTAGTCTAATAGGAGAAAATAAATTGCAGCAATCATCAATTCACAAAGCTGTCTGGGTTAAGTATGACGGCAATGATTTTTTGAGTTGGAAAATCCTTGTTGAGTTGATGTTGATGAACATGTCCATGTGGGAACTGTTCCTGCTACCGTTACCAAGTGTATCAGGTTCCGAATGGATGGATATATTCATCGTATTACAGTTGCGGAATGAACATTATTTGGTGTACATGATTGATAAAATCTGTTTTCATTGTAACTCTGCTTTATCTTTTCACTTTGGGCAATGTTTGCAAGTTTGGAGGGGAGAGAAGGGTGGAAAAAGAAATCCTTAGCATTTTTTCGGTGTTTTAGAGAATGATCAATAGTATAGTTTTGAGAGTATTATAATAAAAAAATTTTGAAGGAAGGAGAGAGTATTATTATAATATAAGTTAGATTTCAAGAATTTATATATCCCTCTTTTTAATACAATTTTCGAGTTCCTCCTTTTTAAGAGGATTGTGTTATGAAGAAAAACAAATCCTCTATTCAAATGATGTACTATCCTTTTTTCCATTTCCCTTTCCTTCTCCCTTTTGCCCAAAGTCCTCACTCTTTAAACTTGCAAACAAAGCCTTATGGTATGGTTGGAAGAGTTTTTTTTGAGGGGAGAACTGTGAAAGGTCAAGTCCATATCTTGAAATGTATTTGATATTTGAAGTTATAATATGATAAATAATCATAAAATACTTCAATTATATTTAATTTATTTTAAAAAACATTTTATAGTATCCGTAATTTAATCAAGAGAGTTTGCAATAACGTCCCAATGATTATAACAGGTAGCACCAAGTAACAGTGCCCATAAACATATTTTATGGTCATCCACTTTTTCATACATCTGCAACACCTTATTTATTAATCACGTGCAAACATATGATTAATTCAATGTCTTAGATGGTTAGACTTACACACATGTTCTACTAAGGAGCGACCAGTGGCAGATTGGCTGACAACATTATTTACTCCTGGCTTATATTTGTTGTAACACGTGGGATGTGGCAACTCGTATTTTTTGGTTTAACGTTTTAATTTAGTTTGGTTTTGAGAGTTGTAATTTGTCTCAAAGATTGATTTACCCATATCTTAGTCGTTGTAAGACTTATTTCTCCAGTGCCACCCAATAACTGGGTCAATTATTATAGATTTCATACTCCAACTTCAAATTATTAAAGTCTTTTTTCGCCTAAGCTCTGATGTATCGATACCAAAAAGAATCTATAATCTTAGATTTGAAGACAAGAATAAGAACAAACTAAGCCATGACCATGTTCTCCTATAAGATTAATTCTTGTCACTCACTTAAAAAAGAAGTGGTTTGCCTATATACTTGTCTTAGTGGTAAAGGGGACAAATTTGGTTTATAAATGTAAACTTCTTTATGTATACAACTAATACAAGTGCCCTCCCATAAAAGCATTTCTAAGGTGCTTTCTTACACGAAATCTGTAGAATCTAATGAATGACTGTTTAAATCAGAGATCAAACTCGACATAATTATAATTTTCAACTTAATATATAATTATAGATTCTGATAAAGTCAATAAAGACAATTCCTTATGAAAAACAATATTGTAATATATGTATAACAAGTCAAATGACACTTTACAAAGCATTGCCAAAGTTGACAGTTTCCATATGGCTTAGTGATATTCTGGAAGTGGAACAATTTTCATATTTAAAAATTCACATCCTTAATTAAAAGAAGGGAAAAAAAGGCAGGGGTACTTATTACGTTTCTTATAATAAAAAAAAATGGCGTCTAGAGCAAATCTTTGAGACCAAAGTGAAGAGATCAATCCAAACCAAAGCACAAGAAAGTGGTTTATCTTGGTAAGATTCTGTAAAGGAAATTAATATTCTTTATAAGTTTCAACAAGTTATCTGTGTGACGGACTTTGGTTAATATAGACGACTTTAATGTATCTTATTTTATTAGTCAATTCCATCAGCATCATCTTATCTCAAATGCACAACAACCCCTATGATCTTGTCTGTTGTTGAAGTGGTATTAATAATTCATTTCAAACAAAATATTTTCTTTTCAAAGCCAAAACCTGTTGGCACGGAACCAACAGTCTTCCCTCAACCCGGGGGATGCCACCAACTTGTTCCTTTGAGTTTACCTCCCTTTGATAGTGACTCCTTACTGTTAACAGTTAAGACTGCATGTTTCCATACAAAAAAATCCTTACAAAGTTTGTTAGAAATTGACTTTTTATTTTTATATTAGTATGAAATGTTTATAAATGTCTATGTCTATGTCTATGTATATTGTCTATATAGGATAGGAATAGGATGAGTAATAAGATTTGTGAGACCTAAAAGTTTATTTATGAGACAGGATCTCATCATAGATCATGCCTGTTCCTAAGGCACAAGTATTTATGAACATTAACTTATACTTTGAATAGGTCAATACATGTATGGTTTTAATATCTTAACAAACATTTTTATATTTTTATTTATTTAAATTTTACAAACATGTTATGTCTTAATGCATGTTTTCGGATGGCTTGAAAACATGGCCCTAAGGCCTGTTTGGGAATACAGTGGGAGGAGAAAAGATAAAAATAGAGAGAGAAAAAAAACTCAAATCTTATTAAAAAAAACATTTTTTTTTTAGAAAATAAAAGTAGATATTTATAATTAATATACTTTTAAATTGTCTCTCCATATTAAGGAAACCTTCTTCTTCGTTCAACTTGGAGGACTATCCTTCCTTTAATTTTCCTTTCTTCTTTCTTTTTTCATGAAGTCTTCACTTCCTCTTCTAAACCCTCAAACCAAAAATATGTGCTTAACCTAAGTCTACTAGATGAAAAGCAATTTAATCTTTGTTTAATTAACATAAGTCTACTAATAAGTGCTTAAACTAAGTGCTACGTGAGTGCATATATGGCTAAGAAAAGCAAGTGTTTGGTTATATTCTAAGTCATTGTTTCACTGTTGTGTAATTTCAATCTCCTTTTATTTCAATTAGGGGAATTAAAAGAGCTTATCAAGGAAGAAGTTTGCTGAACTTATCCGTCCCCACTGCCAAAACGAATAAGCTGGGTCAACAGGAAGTCTTTTTCCCCGGGACAATTTTCCTATGGATAAGACCAAGTAGATAAAAATGACATATCATTTGTTCATTGTTGTTTATTAAAGTCTCATATTGATTAAATGTGTATAATATATTGCTTATCAAGAAATGTGGTAGAAATCATAAAAAAAATGTGGTGGTAATTTTTTATTAATTTATACACTGTTTCTAGACTAAGAATAGTTTTTTCTTTAGTGTTGCTTTTCCCCTAAAACGAGCAGTTTAAAGGTAGCATACATCCAAGATTACCTGAAAAATGGGGCCATAGTGTACTTTGGCTAACTAAGTTTGGATTAGGGGTATGTGGTAGAGTGAAATAGAATGAAGTGGGATATAACAACATTCTATTGTTTGGTTTTGTAATCAATGAATGGAATGTAATAGAATGAAATTATATATATCGGAATCCATTTCATCCAATTACCACCCACTCATCCAATTTTTCATTGCTCTAATTTAAGGTGTATGCAATGGAATGAAACAACCTTGATAATGTAATTACAATTTTGTCGCGCTCTTAATTCGGGTCATGTTGTTTCTTCATTTTTTTAGGTAGTACAGTTTTGTAAAACACTATAATGCAATTTCGCTTGAATTGATTGACCATGGAATGTACTCAACTTAAAGGCATAAATATACTCCAAATTTAGAAATATCCCTGATAACAATTCAATAAAATTCAAAAACATATAAATTTAAAAGAAGAAACATGCTCGCTGTTTGATTTTTTTTAGCGAAATTTAGTGGATGCAGGATTAAGGCTCACCATAAAAAAAAAAGAAATATTTAGTTGCTTTCGTGTTTCTAATAGTGTATGCTTGTTATATGATATTTTTATTTTATTTAACATATTGTTTTGATAAGTCAATTTACTTTGTACATGTCTTTTAAGTTAAACTAGACTCTAACCCGTGCGATGCACGGGTTTTTGTAGAGTTTTATATATAAAATATCAAATTGGCTATATTATTAATCATAGAGTTACATTTAAACTCAGAAACAATCAAACTAAGTGACAATTAAGAGTGATTGACATGCACAATCTCAAAGAAGCAAATTAACAACGTTTAGTTTGCATCAACAAAAATTAATATGGAAATCAA